>ENA-UERU01000523-UERU01000523.1-human-gut-metagenome-genome-assembly--contig:-NODE-523-length-30027-cov-3.687546_pt1 | contig 30027 bp, 20 predicted proteins | sample MGYA00242988_ERZ507989 | MGnify/ENA primary metagenome ERZ507989 (study PRJEB26167, sample SAMN06115519) | human gut metagenome | host: Homo sapiens | place: China:Hunan | collected 2015-08-21 | study...
CCATGTCCGCCCCAGCCACTCCCGCACTCTGTAGGCAGATCGCCTTCTTCGCCCTTGGCCCGCTTCTCTGCTTCTCTCTGAAAGACCTTCCCCCGCTTGAGGGGATGAACCCCGACGGCATGGTCTGCCTCGCCGGGTGCGCCTGGCTCATGCTCTGGTGGATGACGGAAGTCTTGCCGCTGCCGGTCACCTCGCTCATGGCCGTTCCGATCTTCGGTTTCCTCGGCGTCATGGCCCCGGACAAGGTTTTCGCCACCATCGGGCATCCGGCTATGATGCTGATCTTCGGCGCGACCATCATCGTGGGCGTCTGGAAGGAAAGCAACCTGATCGAGCGCTATGCCTACTGGTGCTTCAACCTGCCCTTCGTCAGGGGCAACCCCGTCCGTATGGTCCTCATCTTCACTTTCGGGGCGGGCGTCATGTCGGCCATAGCCCCCAACATCCCCCTGACCATCCTGTTCATTTCCATTGCTGTAGCCATCGGGAAGTCCTGCAACCTCGCGCCCGACAACAACATGATGCGTTCCCTGTGCACGCTCTCGGCCATCGCACCGGCCCTCGGCGGCGTGGGAACGCCCCTCGGAGGCGCGCCGAACATCGTGGTCATCGCCATCGTGGCGACCGTCCTCGGGCACGACATCACGTTCTGGGAATGGTCGGCCCTCGGTATGCCCCTGGTTTTCGTCACCCTGTTCGCCTGTTTCGCCATCACGGCGCTCCTGTTCCCCGTGGGCAAGGCCGGGAAAGGCTTTTCCATGCCGGAAGGCTACCTCAAGAAGAAGATTGAGGCCCTTGGCCCGGTCTCGGCCCACGAGCACGCCGCCATCTGGATCATGGTGGTCGCGCTGGCGCTCTGGTGCTCCGGGCCGCAGATTTTTTCCGCGCTCGGGCTGGAAGAGGAAGCGCGGATGATGACAGCCCCGGTGATCGCCGTGCTCATGGGCGCTTCCGCCTTCCTCGTGCCCATCCGCCGGGACCGCGAATCCGGCAGGCTCATCTTCGCCATGAACTGGGATCAGGCCGTCCGCAACATCGGGTGGGGCATCATCGTGCTGCAGATCGGGGCCATCGCCTTTGGGCAGGTGCTCCTCAAGGGCGGCGTGGACAAGTGGATGGCCCAGTGCATCCAGATGCTTCTGGGCGACATCCACGGCTTGCTGGTCTGGTTCGCACTGGTCTTCATCACCGGGTTCTTCTCACAGATCATCATGAGCCTGGCGGTCATCCCGCTCATGCTGCCCATTACGGCGGGCCTTGCCGGGATTTACGGATTCGATCCCCTGCTCGCATGCATCTCCGTCGGCTTCGTCAGCAACCTGACCACCATGTTCCCCTTCTCCTCCGTCCCCGTCGCGGCGGTCATCGCGGGAAGCGAAGGCTACGCGCAACCGAAGGACTTCATCATCAGCGGATTCCTCAATACGACCATCGTCACGGTGATCACCTTCGGCCTGTGCTGGCTCGTCGGCCCGATGGTCTTGTAGGCGCGCGGGCTTTCGGCGGGACCAACCGGCGTGGCCCGCCCGATTCGAGGAACGGAAAAGGCCGTTCCTGTGATGGGACGGCCTCCTGTGTTTTCATTGTCGTTTGGGAACCGTAAACAACACGGTGGAGCTGAGAGGCCGGCGTCCGTGGCGCCCGAAGGGCATCCTCCCGATACCCCTCCGGCTTCAATCCTGAACGGATACGTCCTTCGCGGCGTCCGCTTCGAGAACCCGCCTCAGGCTGCTGTAACTGATTCCCAAAGCCCTGGCCACTTTTCTGCGGTCGCCCGCACAGCGCCGCATCTCCTTGCGGACAATCTCCAGACGGTACGCGGCAAGCTGTTCCCCCAGCGTCCCCCCCTGTGGGGCCTTGTCAAAGAACTGGTTGCGATGGCGGAATATCTCCTCAAAACAGGCGAGGCTGGAACTGTTGTCCCCGAGCAGGACAAGGTAGCTTTCCATGACCGACATGAGTTCGCGGATGTTCCCCGGCCAGGAATAGCGCCGGATGGCATCCAGAATGGCCGGGGTGACAACGGAGGCGTTTTTCCCATACCGTTTGAGGATGTTGGCGATGAGGAGCGGCACGTCTTCCAAACGATCCCGCAGGGGGGCGACTTCAAGGCAGACGCCCGCCAGACGGAAATACAGATCCAGCCTGAACGAGCCCACCTTGACCAGATCCAGCAGCTGCTTGTGCGAGGCGCAGATGACCCGCACGTTGACGGGAATGAAGCGATCGCCCCCTACGTGCATGACTTCCTTTGCATCCAGCACGCGCAGGAGGCGGAGCTGCACAGCATGGCTCATGTCCCCGATCTCGTCAAAAAAGAGGGTGCCGCCGTTCGCCAGTTCGAAAAGCCCCGCTTTGCCGCCGCGCTTGGCCCCGGTAAAAGCCCCCTCCTCATAGCCGAACAGTTCGCTTTCCAGCAGCGGGTCCGGCAGGGCCGCGCAGTTGACCACCACAAAAGGCTGCTTGGCCCGTTTGCTGGCGGCGTGCAGGGCGTGTGCGACAAGCTCCTTGCCGGTGCCCGTTTCGCCGTGGATGTAGACCGAGATGTCCGTGGGCGCGTAGCGGGCGATGTTTTCTTTCAGTTTCACGATGCTGGCCGACTTGCCGATGATGTCCCGTGCCGTGTAGTTGGCCACGAGCCCGCGTGAATGGAGATCCGTGTCGATCTTCCGGTTGATTTTCTGGAGGTTCTGCACATCATGGATAAAGCAGACCGCGCCCGTCGTCGACGACGACATGGCCAGCGGGAACGTGTTGATGAGCAGCTGCCTGCCGTTGATGGTCACCACCCGGTCTATGAACGGGGAAGAGTGTTCCAGCACTTCATCGAGAAAGAGCGGCGGGAAGAAGCGGGCAAGCTCATGCGGGGCCTCCACGCGCAGCAGCTTGAGCGCCTGCGCATTGTGGAAAACGATGTCCCGCTGCGCACTGAGGCAGATCACGCCCTCTTTCGAGTAGTGAAGCATGGCCTGGATGTTGGAGCGGTTCGTCTGCTCCATGCGCATGTTTTCGGCTATGGTAATGGCCCGGCTCACCGCGTTGCGGATATTCACGGGCTGCGGCTCGTCCAGAAAAATCTGCCCGCCGAGGCGGCTGACGATCCGCGCCGTCCCGCCCCCGCCCACGAAAACCCGAACGCCGCGCGCCATCGTTTCCCTGATCCGTTCCTCGAGTTCTTCCTTAGTGTCGTAACGGACCGGGATAATGCGCATACCAAGCAGGGATTCCATGAACTCGATGTCGCGGGCCTCGTTGATGTGCGCAGTGAGGGCCACCGTATCCGAAAGCTTCCTGGCCCGGCTCAAGCCTTTGATGATGTCGATCTCCGAACGCTCGACGAAGACCGTGCGGCGTCCGAATTTTTTGAAGACGGCCTCACGGAACCCGCCGTGGCACAGCAGGACTTCGTATCCCTCTTCGAACAGGCGCCGTGCGTCTTCGAGGGCCGTCTCGTAGCTGGTCACCTCAATGGATATGTTCCACCCGAGAAGCAGCGTTTCCCGGTATACGATATCGGCGACGAGCTTGGAATGGACAAGCGCCGCAATCCGGTATTCCTGTTTCACATTCGGCTCCTGCATGGCAAAAACGGCCTTTGATTTGAAGGGGTACGGGGAAATGATGCTCAAAATTGAGCATCATTTGCTCAATTATGGATCTACACGCCCGATTATCTGATTGTCAATAAACTCATAAACATACAATATATCATGCAATCGGTTCCCGGGAGGGCCTTGGCACGGTTTCTGCTTGTTCAAAAGGGAACAGGATACCGCCGCCGGACGCAACCCGTTGCGCGTACGGCTCAAACCAGTCAAAGGAGCCTCCCCATGAAGCGTTGTTTTGCCTTCCTGCTGACGGTTTTCGTGGCCCTTTCCCTGACGGCCTTCGCCCATGCCGGAACCTATCCGGACAAGAGCATCAAGATCATCGTCCCCTTCAATCCGGGAGGCGGCGGAGAGCAAGGCGCCCGCCTTCTCGAAAAGGATTTCAAGGAAGTGGTCGGCCAGCCCCTTTCCTTCATCTACAAACCCGGCGGCACCGGGCTTATCGGTATGGTGGAGCTCAGCCGCCAAAAGCCGGACGGGTACACCATCGGCATCCACTCCTATCCCCTGCTCATGCTCGACATCATCACCGGCCGCGCCGGGTACACGTTGGACAGTTTCGATTTCATCTCCCTGCTCTGCCTTGAGGAAGTCTATCTGGCCGTCCGCGCCGACAGCCCCGTTTCCAGCGCCAAGGAACTCATTGAGCGCGCCAAGTCCGAGCCCGGCAGGATCAACCTCGGCATCTGCGAAATCATGGGCCCCACGCATATCCCCGCCCTGCGCCTGAAGGCCGACGGCGTGCCTTTCAACCATGTGCCCATCGACGGCGCGGGCAAGGTCGCTCCCGCGGTCCTCGGCGGACAGGTCGACGCCGCCATCGTCCCTTCCGGGGGTGTTTCCGGCTCCATCAGCAAGATGAAGATACTCGCCGTGTTCGCGCCCGAACGCAGCAAGCGCTTCCCCGGCGCGCCCACCATGAAGGAGGTGGGGTACGACATCAACAGCGCCGTGGGCCGCTACATCGCCGCTCCCAAGGGCGTGCCCGCCGAAAAGCGCACGGTCCTCGAAGACGCCTTCAAGACCATCCTTTCCAACCCTGAAGTGATCGCGCGCTATGAAAACGCAGGAACCGTGGTCGCATGGAAGTCCGGCGAAGAATTGCGCAAGATGTTTGAAGAGTACGAAAAGGAAGGCCGCGCCATGGTCGAGTTCTATCAGAAGACGCAGAGCAAGTAGCCCGCCCGGCGGAGCGGCTTTGGGCCGCTTCCGGGTCCACCTTCTTTCCTGAGAGACGTCCTATGGATGCAGTCCCTTCCATGCTTGAGTATATTGTGCGGGGCGCGGCGAGCGCCGTGCTCCCCATGAATCTGCTGGTGATGTTCATCGGGCTCGTCGTCGGCATCGTCGGCGGTATGCTTCCCGGCATCACCACCGTAACGGCCGTGGCCCTGTTTGTCCCCTTCACCTTTTCCATGCCCCCGGACATGGCGCTTATCGGGCTCGGCGGCGTGTTCTGCGGGGCCATGTACGGCGGGGCCAACGCCGCCATCCTCATCAATACGCCGGGAACGCCGGGGTCCATCGCCACCTCGCTGGACGGCTATCCGCTGGTCATGCAGGGCAGGGCCGAGGAAGCTTGTTACATAGCCCTGATCGCTTCGGTCCTCGGCGGCATTTTCGGGACCGTCGTACTCATGCTGTTCTTTGAGCCGCTGTCCGTCATGGCCCTGAAGTTCGGCTCCGAGGCCTTTTTCTGGATGGGACTGTTCGGCCTGTCCACGCTGGCGGCGATGTTCCCCGGCAATATCGCCAAGGGGCTGCTCGGCGGAGCCATCGGGCTGGCCCTGTGCACGGTGGGCCTTGACCCTGTGATGGGTATGCCCCGGTTCACCTTCGGCTGTTTCGATCTGGTGCAGGGCCTCGACATGGTCGCACTCATGATCGGCCTGTTCTCGCTCTCCCAGATGTTCGTCATGCTGGAATCCGACGAGAAGTATATCGTCAAGATGGAGCGGCAGGCGCACGCCTTCAAGCTCGCCGTCACCGATATCCTCAGACATTTGAAGCTGCTCTCCGTGGCCTCGGCCATCGGGACCTTCATCGGCGCGCTCCCCGGTGCGGGGGGCAGCGTGGCCGCGCTCGTCTCCTACAATGAGGCCAAGCGGTGGGACAAGGACCCCGACCGCTACGGCAAAGGCGCCGTGGAAGGCATCCTCGTGCCGGAAAGCGCCAACAACGCGAGCGTGGGCGGTTCGCTGGTCCCCCTGCTCTCCCTCGGCATCCCCGGCAGCGCGGCGGCAGCCGTCCTCGCCGGCGGGCTCATGGCGCAGGGGCTGACGCCCGGCCCGCAGCTCATGGAAAAGAACCCCGAGATCGCCTACGCCTTCATCGTGAGCATGATCATCGCCAACATCGGGATGCTGCTCATCGGCTACCTGCTGGTCCGCGTGTGCACGCGTATCCTCGATGTGCCCAAGCTGCTGATCATCCCGGCTGTCATCTCCATCTCGTTCCTCGGGGCCTATGCCCTGCGCAACAGCATGTTCGACGTCCTGCTCATGATCCTGTCGGGCGGCATCGCCTATCTGCTGCTCAAGGCGAAGATCATGCCCGCAGGCATCGCCCTCGGGCTGGTGCTCGGGCGGATCATCGAAGAAAACCTCATCGTGACCCTCTACCGCACGCAGGCGGAGGACTCGCTCGCCGATCTGCTGGTCTTCTCGCCCCTCGCCGCCGTATTCATGGCCGCGTGCATCCTCGCCATCGTCATCCCGCTCTGGCTGAACCACCGCAAGCAGGGCAAGGGCATCGCCCTCTCTAGCCTGCGCCCGTCCGGAGCGTGCCTGCGCCGCTACGACTTTTGGGTCGTCCTTGCGATCACCGTCGGCGGGGCTGTCCTCCTGCGCCAATCCTACGCCATCGAAGGCATTTCCGGCTATTTCCCGCAGGCCGTGTACGCCTCCATCGTCGGCCTGGGGATCTTCATCATGCTGATGCAGATCTTTTCCGGCACGGCGCGGAAGCCGGAAACCGTGCGTCCGGGCTGCTACTGGAGCATCTGCCTGTACCTCGGGCTCATGGGCGTCGGCTATCTGCTCATCGAACCGCTCGGCTTCTACGCCGCCACGTTCCTCTGCATCGTCGCCATGACCGCCTACGGCACGTTCTGGCTCTCCGGGCGCAAGGCCGACTTGCGGGGCATCGGTTCGGTACTGGCCTATTCGCTGCTCCTCATCGCCGTCGAGTACGGCTGTTTCTCGCTGATCATGGAAGTACAGACCCCTACGGGGCTTCTGTTTTGACGCTCCGCCCAAAGGATATCTCGTATGGACATAATGGAATTGAGAACACGGCTTGAAGAGGCCCCGCGCATCCCGCTCGGCGTATGGCCCACGCCGTTCATGCCGATGGACGGGCTGCGGGCCCGTCTCTCCGCCCAAGGGATCGAATGCCCCCGGCTCTGGATCAAACGCGAGGACATGACCCCCCTCGGCGCGGGAGGGAACAAGATACGCAAACTGGAGCACGTGCTCGCCAAGGCCCGCGCGGAAGGTGCCGACGTGCTGCTGAACACGGGTGAGGTACAGTCCAATCAGGTCGTACAGACGGCGGCCTCAGCCGCACACCTCGGCATCCCCTGCGAGCTGTTCCTCGGGCGGACCGATCCCCCGCTCTCCGAGGACGATCAGGAAACCGGGAACATCCTGCTCTGCCGCATTTTAGGGGCTCAGGTGCACCTCGTACCGCCGGGAGCCGACCGGGACGCGGCCATGCGCCGCCGGGCCGAGAAGCTAAGGGCCGAAGGGCGGCATCCCTACATCATCCCCCGCGGCTCCTCCACGGCGGAAGGGGCGCTCGGTTCCCTGCGTTGCTTTTTCGAGCTGCTCGACCAGGCGCAAGCCAGCGGCTTCACGCCGAACGCCATTGCCGTCACCGTGGGCAGTTCGGGCACCACGGCGGGGTTCCTCGCCGGTGCGCACGCCCTTGCCCTTTCGGGCGGGCCGGACATCCCCCTCTACGCCTTCGACACCTTCGGCACGGACTACCCGGTGCAGGCCCGTGAACGCATCATGGAACACGCCGAGGAGTGCTGGGCTTCGCTTTCCCTGCCCGGAAGATGCGGGGAAAGGCTGCTGCGCCTCTCCTGCGATTTCGTGGGGCCGGGCTATTCCCGGCCCTATCCCGGCATGATCGAGGCCGTGCGCCTCGTCGCCCAGAGCGAAGGCGTCATCCTTGATCCCAACTATACCGGAAAGAGCATGGCGGGCCTGCTCGACGCGATCCGCAAGGGCGCGTTCACGGCGGACCAGCATGTCGTCTATCTGCATACAGGCGGACTCCCGGCGCTGTTCGCCATGCGCCGCCATTTCGCCTAACCGCTTTTACGATAAGGAGCCTTGCATGAGCCTTACTTCCAAAAACAACGAAAAAATCGGTGCGGTCAACCGCGGCACGCCCTGCGAATCCGGGCTGTGCAACTTCTGCCGCACGGACTGTCAGGGCCGCTGCGAAACGTGGCTGAGTTCGCTTCTGGGGCGCAGGACGCTGGTGCCCCGCGACTACGGCAACGCCACCATCGGGACCGAAAACACCACGCATGTGGGCGTTTCCTACAATGCCCTGCGCATCCGGGGCCGCGTCTTCGGCGGGGCCGGGCTCGACCCGGAAAAGGCCCGCACGGGCGACGCGGCCTATTGCGACGCCGATCTGACGACGGCCGTGGGCTCCAACGCCAAGTACCCTTGCGACTATCCGTTCCTCATCGGCGCGCTGAGCCGCAATCCCGTGGTCGACAAGTACTGGGACAGCTTCGCCGTGGGCGCGGCCCTGTGCGGCATCCCGCTGGTCATCGGGGAAAATGTGGGCGGCGGGGACAACAAGACCGAATTCAATCCCGACGGCTCCATCCGCGCCCTGCCCGATCTGGACCGCCGCATCGCCGTGTACAGGCGCTATTACAATGGCAAGGGCGCGCTGTTCGTCCAGCTCAACGCCAACGACGCCTACAACGGCGTGGCTGATTACGTCGCCCGCAAGTACGGCGACTTCGTGTGCGTCGAAATCAAATGGGGGCAAGGCGCCAAGCCCATCAACGGCGAAGGGCTGATCCGCGATCTCGACTACGCTCGGTTCATGAAGAGCCGCAGCTACTGCCTGCGCCCCGATCCCGAGGATCCGGCCGTACAGGAGGCCTTCCGCGCCGGGCGCGTCAAACACTTCACCCGCTATACCGGCCTCACGTATCCCGCCCTGTCCACGCCCGAGGAAGTGCTCGCCGAAGTCGCGGCCAAGGCGGAACAGCTCCGGGCCAACGGCGCGGCACGGCTGGCGCTGAAGACCGGGGCGTTCGGGATGCCCGATCTGGCGCTGGCGATACGGGTGGCCTCCGAGCTGGATTTCGAACTCCTGACCATCGACGGCTCCGGCGGCGGAACGGGCATGAGCCCCAACGACATGCTGGACAACTGGGGTGTCCCCTCCGTCCTGCTGCACGCCAAAGCGCATGACTACGCCTTCCTGCGGGCCGCCGCCGGGAAGAAGGTGGTCGATCTCGCCGTGGGCGGCGGGCTCGCCAAGCCGAGCCAAGCGTTCAAGGCGCTGGCCCTCGGCGCCCCCTACGTCAAGGCTGTGTGCATGTCGCGCTCGTTCATGATCCCGGCCTTCCTCGGCTGCAACATCGAAGGGGCCCTGCACCCCGAACGCCGGGAACGCGTCCACGGCGCGTGGTCGGCGCTTCCGAAGACGGTCCTCGACATCGGCGATACGCCCGAAACCATCTTCGCCGGATACCATGCCCTCAAGGAACGCCTCGGAGCCGACGAAATGGCGCATATCCCTTACGGAGCCATCGCCATGTGGACGATGTGCGACCGGCTCGGCGCGGGGCTCCAGCACCACATGGCCGGGGCCCGCAAGTTCGGCGTCGAGCACATCGACCGCACGGACATCTGCGCAGCCAACCGCGAAACGGCTCAGGAAACGGGCATCCCCTTCATCACGGAACAAGACGACGAGCTGGCGCGCCGCATCGTGCTCGGCTAACAAGGAGAGGCTTTCATGCTGGATCTGCTCTTGACCAACGCCCGCATCGTGGACGGGACGGGCAACCCCTGGCGCAAAGGCTGCGTCGGCGTGCGCGACGGGCGCATCGTGGCCGTGGGTTCGGCCCACGATATGCCCGAAGCCCGGACGGTGCTCGACATCGGAGGCAACATCCTGTGCCCCGGCTTCATCGACAGCCACAGCCATTCGGATTTGAGGATAATAGATGAGCCGTTGGCCTTGCCCAAAATCATGCAAGGGATTACCACAGAGAACGTAGGCCTCGACAGCATGTCGGTGGCCCCCATCAGCGACAAGAACAAGGAGCCGTGGAGCACGAGCATTTCCGGGCTCGACGGCGTAGCCCAGAAACCGTGGGGCTGGAACGGGTTCGCCTCCTATCTCAATGCGCTCGACGCCGCGAAGCCGAGCGTCAACCTGAGTTCCTATGTGGGGCTCGGCACCGTGCGCCTCGACGTCATGGGCATGGAGGACAGGCCGCCCACCGCCGAAGAACTGCGCCTTATGGAAGAAAGCGTGGCCCGGTGCATGGAGGAAGGCGCGCGCGGCATTTCGGCGGGGCTCATCTACACGCCCAACAAGTACCAGTCCACGGAAGAACTCGTCGCGCTCGCCAAAGTCGCGGCCCGCTACGACGGCATCCTCGACGTGCATATGCGCAATGAGGCCGACCACATGGCCGAGGCATTGGAAGAGGTCATCCACATCGGGCGCGAAACCGGCATCCGTATTCTGGTGACCCATTTCAAGCTGCGGGGGCGCAGGAACTGGGGGAACTCCCGCAGGCATCTCGACACCATCGACCGGGCCCGCGGGGAAGGCATCGACATCGGCATCGCCCAGTATCCGTATACGGCCAACAGCACGTTCATGCACGTCGTCGTTCCGCCGTGGTACCACAGCCGGGGGACGGACGGCCTGCTCAAAGCCTTGGCGGAGGAACGAGAACAGGTCAAAAAGGACATGCTCACCACCGAAGGCTGGGAAAATTTCTCGCAGGTCATGGGCTGGGAGAACATCTACGTCTCCTCGGTCGCCAGCGAAAAGAACCTCTGGTGCGAAGGCAAAAGCGCCGTGGCCCTTGGCGAGGCCCTCGGCAAGTCGCCCGAGGACGCGGTGCTGGATCTGCTGATCGAGGAAAACCTTGCCGTGGGCCTGCTTGGGCACGGCATGTGTGAAGAGGATGTAATGGAAGGCATGAAGCACCCGACCATGTGTCTGATCACCGACGGCCTGCTGAGCGGCGGCAAGCCGCATCCGCGTACCTATGCGGCCTTCCCCCGGTTCATCGCCCGTTACGTGCGGGAAAAGCGCCTGCTCACCCTTGAGGAGGCCGTGCGCAAGATGACCTCCAGCACGGCGCTCAAACTCCGCATGAAGCGCAAGGGCTTCATCATGCCCGGCATGGATGCGGACATGGTGGTGTTCGGCGAAAACCGCATCCGCGATGTGAATACGTTTGAAAATCCGCGTGTCTACCCGGAAGGCATCGATTACGTGCTCGTCAACGGCGAGATCGCCGTCGATCACGGCGTCCATACGGGCGCGCGTCCCGGCAAGACCATACGCGACTGACCATGCCACCGACGGTGCGGCCGTTTCCCATCGCGGGGGACGGGCCGCGCCGTTTTTTCGTTCTTCAAGGAGGAAACGTCCATGTCGTACAGCCCCACGCTCGGCTCCGTGTTCAACCGCACGAAAATGCGCGATCCGTCCCATGTCTGTTCTTTTTCCGGCATGTGCGCCATGTGCACCGCCGACTGCATCGGCAGCTGCGAGATCGGCCTGTCCGCCGTCCGGGGCATGGAGACCGTATATCCCACCACCACGGGGGAAAACCAGATCGCCTCGGAAAAGGTCTATCCCGTCGATTATTCCCATTTCAACATCAACGGCAGATCCTTCGGGGCAATGGGGGCTCCGCTGGACGCCGATCGCGCCACCATCTACCATGTGGGGCTCGAACGGGAGATCGGCACCCTCAACCCCGTGAAGCTGGCGCTGCCGATCATCCTGCCCGCGCTCATCAAGCTCAACTGGCCCGACTACTTCGGCGGCGCGGCCATGGCGGGCGTCAACGCGGTCATCGGCGAAGGGGCCGTGAGCAAGGACCCGACGCTCGCCTACGAAAACGGCAAGGTCGTCCACGCCCCGAAGCTCCGGGAAATGCTGGACGCCTTCAACAAGTATGACCGGGGATACGGGCAGATCATCCTTCAGGCCAACTATGACGACGACGCGCAGGGCGTGCCGGAGTACGCCATCCGGGAATGCGGGGCCAAGGCCATCGAATTCAAGTTCGGGCAGTCCGCCAAGGGCACGCAGCCCGCGAACCTTGTCCCCACGCTCGAAGAGGCGCTGAAGAAGTGCGAACAGGGTTTCCTTGTCCTGCCCGATCCGCGGGATCCCGGCGTACAGGAAGCCTATGGCCGCAAGGCGTGCCCCGCCTTCCACGTCTACGGCCGTCTGCCGATCTGGAGCGACGACTATCTGATCGGCCGCATCGCGCAACTCCGCGACATGGGCATGGCCAACGTGTATTTCAAGATGGCGGGCTTCGATCCAGAGGATCTGGAGCATATCCTCCGGCTGGCTTCCAAGGCGCAAGTGGATATGGTCACCTTCGACGGCGCGGGCGGCGGCTCCGGCTACAGCCCCTGCAAGATGATGAACGAATGGTGCCTCCCCACGGTCGTCATGGAAAGCATCCTTTACGGCATTCTCAACAAGCTGGCCGCGGAAGGCATGGAACTCCCGCATGTGGCGATCACGGGGGGCTTTGCGACCGAGGATCAGGTGTACAAGGCGCTGGCCCTCGGCGCGCCCTACATCTCCGCCGTGGGCCTGTGCCGGTCCAGCATGGCGGCGGCCATGAGCGCCAAAAAGATCGGGGATCTCATTGAGGCGGGCAAAGTCCCCCCGGAACTCGCCCGTTTCGGCACGACGAAGGAAGAGCTGTTCAGCGATCTTCCCGAGCTGCGGGGGCTCTACGGCAGCGCGGCGGACGGGTTCTCCACCGGGGCCGTCGGGGTATATTCCTACCTGAACCGCATCGCCTACGGGCTGCGCCACTTCGCCGCCCTGAACAGGAAATTCGACGTGAAGCACATCGGGCGGCGCGACGTCTTCCCGCTCACCCGCGATGCCAAGGAACTGCTTGACGGGACGTGGCTGCGGTAGCCCCCTTCAGTTCCCTTTTCCGCGCAGGCGGCACCGACACTTCCCTCGGTGTTGCCTGCCATTTTTTTTGATACCATCCGTATGAAGCGAAGAAAGAGGCCTCCGTGCGCCTTGCCCTCCAACGCGGATAACGATTCGACGATACCGAACAAAGGATACTCCTCCGCAAGATGCGCAAAAGTATTGCCGAAACGTCCGAGTTCCGGCACATTTTACCTGACGCCGTTTCGAGCGGCGGGGAGGGGGTCCATGAATCACGAGCAGGCCATGTTGATGAAGTCTTCGCGCGTAAGCGATTTAAATACGCCGTGGGCACAGGTGCTGCACCTCGCCTCCCGGCGCGTCTTCCCCAAGCGGCACACCATCGACGTTTCGAATACGGAATCGCCCTATTTCTACTATATCCTTTCGGGGACCGTGCGGCTGGCCTATGTCGGAGCCAACGGCGAGGAACGGACGATCCTGTACGCCGGGGCGGGCACGCTCATGAACGTGCCGACCATCATCGCCGGGGACATCAAGAATACCGTGGTGACCTGCACGGAACGGGTGGAAGCCGCGATTTTCGACGCCGGGCTGCTGACGGATCGCGCGTTCGCCGCCGCCCGTCCGGATTTGCTGCTCAACCTCATCCACTCGCTTTGCAGGATGGGGCTGCCCCGGCATGAACGGCATCGCCAGCAGCGGCGCGAAGGGCATCAACGCCCTCGGCCCGCGCTATATGGGCAAGTACCACCCCTTGATGGAAATCGGCCCGCGCTACCTGCTCATCCAGGGGACGCACCGGGAACTCACCGAGGGGAACGGGCCGCCCTTCGTGCTGGACGTCGCCCCCATGCTGGTCCTGTTCGCCATCGTCATGACCTTCTGCATCCTCGGCTGTTTCCTGCCGTCCATGCCGCTGCTGCTCATCTGCGTGCCGATCTTCGTGCCCATTGCGAAGGTTTTCGGCTGGGATCTGATCTGGTTCGGCGTCATCATCACGGTTCTGGACAACATGGCCTCCATCACGCCGCCTTTCGGCATCAGCCTCTTCGTCATGAAGGAAGTGGCGGGCGTGACGCTCGGCACCATGTACCGCTCCGCCGTTCCTTTCGTCATCGCCCTGTTCGTCTGCCTTCTCCTGATTGTCCTGTTCCCCCCGCTGGCAACCTATCTCCCCACGCTCATGAACGGTTAGCGTACGGCGGACCAGCCTGAAACAGCGGAAAGCCCCGTACTGTGCGGGGCTTTCGTTTTTGCCCGGCGGCGGAAGCCGCTCCGATCCCCAGCAGGCTCCCAAAGGCCCGCGCAAGCTGGACATGGCCTTTCCCCCCGCCTACAATGGGTTCTCAACTGAACAGGGGGTGACCATGGCGCTTTCTCAATCCCAAAAGATCATTGCTTTTCTCGAAAAACATCGGGGCGGGAGCTTTACGGCCCGGCAGATTGCCGAAGCCATCGTGCAGCAGTACGCTTCCGACTACGCCAAAAAGCGCAACAATCCCCGTTTTGCGGATGACAAGGCATTTCTTTCGCAAATCATTGCGGAAATCGGATCACAGAAAGACACGCTCAAAAGGCTCCGTCCCACACTCGTATGGCAGGACAGGCCCAAGCCCCGCCGCTACTGCATTCCATTGGAAGAGACGCAGGAGGCGCGGGATACGGCCCAAGGTGAAACCTGTGAACGCGATGAGGAAATCTGCGCCTGTGAAGAACGGGCCCTGTTGGAACAGGAGCTTTACCCGCTTCTCACCAGTTATCTCTGGTCGGAGCTGCACCTCTACTCCATGCGCATCCGGGAAGGCCGCTCCCACAATACGCGGGGAAACGGCGGCAACCAGTGGCTCCACCCCGACATCGTGGCGATGGAGCCGGTGGACAAGGCATGGGGGAAACACGTCAAAGCTTGCGGGCACGCCAGCGGCAGCACCTGCGTCCGGCTCTGGTCGTTTGAAGTCAAAAAAACGCTCACCGTCGCCAATATCAGAAAATGCTTCTTTCAGGCCGTCAGCAACTCGTCTTGGGCGCACGAGGGGTATCTCGTCGCCACGGCCATCGCCGACGACCGGGTGGAACAGGAGCTCAGGATGCTTTCAGCCCTGCATGGCATCGGGGTTATCCTGCTCGATCCCGAAAATCCGTCGGAAAGCGAAATCCTGCTCCCCGCACAGAAAAAGCCGGATGCCGACTGGCAATCCATTGATCGCCTCGCCAAAGAAAACGGAGATTTCCACGAATTCATTGAGCTGGTTTCCGTCTACTTCCAAACCGGGACGCTGCGGGAAAAGGATTGGGACAACAAGACGGCCTGACGGGATCTTTGTTTGAGTGGAGCATACCGAACGGCGTGTTGCACCCGCCGGTCCTCTCCGCAAAAGGAAAAGGCAGGCACGGCGCCGTATCCGTTCAGCCGTAAAAGCCCAACAGCCTTGCGCCGCCGTCGATCGCTTGCCGGTTTTATCTATCCGGTGAAAGGCAGCGTACCCAGCAGACAGCCATACCTTGTAGCGTTATTGATAAACATGGAGAAAAAAGATGCGCGACGAACTGATGTCCGAAATCATCAAGCTGGAATGGGACATGTTTTCTCATGTTTCGAACGTGGGAGGCCCGGCCTCCTGCCAGATGCGGCCCGACACCTTCAAAATCATGCGGAAGAGCCAGGCCGCCACATGGTCCGATGAGCTGCTTGCCAGCTATCTGGAAGATCTGAAAGCCGCCACGCGGGAAGGCAGAAACATCATGGCCGAGAAATACGCCCGGATGATGGAATCCACTTTCCCCGAAGAATACCGGAAGCTGGCGGCATCCCTTCCGCCCGTCGACAAGGAATCCCTGCAGAAGATAGAAGAAATCGTCGCGATCAACGTGGGATGGAAAGCCGAGCTGTTCGACCGTTATCCCCGTCTGAGCGGCAAGGGCCGCCCGCTGCGCACCAGCGAAGACTCCACCGGGGAAACGTCCTTTGAAACGTATCTGCGGGGAGAATTGAAGACGTATTCAGCGCGCACGATCACGCTCCTGCATGAACTTACCTTGCGGCAACAACAGGATGGCGTGAACGGCGCGGCGCTGAATCTCCTCAATCAGGTGCAGCAGTACGGGTATGCCACGCTCGAACAGGCCGAAGGCCATCGCGCGGGAGCCTGACGGCGTTCCCGGCTTCCTTACGGGCGCGGCTTTACCTATCCCTTGCCCTTTCCGGCATGGCGTGCCTTCAGAAAGGCAAGCCGCTCGTAAAGCGAACAGCCGAGATCCCAAGGCTCCTGGCCGTAGGGGACGCCGGCGGCCTTGGCGGTCATGGCGGCTTTCAATTTTTCCGGAGTGACGGGAAGCGTAGCCACCCGCACGCCCACGGCATCGGCTATGGCGTTCAGGATGGACACGTGACCCGCACTCTGGAAGCCTTCCGCGCATCCGGTCGAACCGTGCGGCCCGTTCTCGCGGTACGTCTCGTGAAACAGCACGTTGAACGTGTCCGGAACGTCATTGCAGCGGGGAACCCCCGCCCCGCGCATGGTCGCGTGCTTCTTCATGTCCTCGTAGTTTTCGCTCAGGGCGAAGCCGATGGAGTGCGAAAAACCGCCCCATGCCTGCCCGAGCACGGCCTGGCGGCTTCCGATCACCCCAACGTCGGCCACAATCGTCGCGCCGAGGACACGGGTCCTGCCCGTGGCGGCTTCGACAGCCACTTCCGCCATGAACAGCACGTAGTTCTGGGCAATCGCGCCGTACCCGTGCCCCGTATCGGGATCAATGTCCGACCATTCGGCGGTATGGACGCCACGGTATCTGGTCGGAATGCCCGCATCGCGCATTTCCCGCCATGTGCGATACGTCCCGTCTTCCTTGCGCATGGCGGCGAGCAGCTTGGAAGCCGCGTCCAGCGTAGCCATGCCGACGACATGGTGCGAACGGCTGCCCGACGCCGATCCCGTATCGGGGCAGCATCCCGTATCGTTGCGGACCAGGCGGATGGCCTCCGGCCTGAGCCGCAAGGGGCGCAGCGCCTCATGGACATGGATCAGGCTGCCCGTATCCGCCCCCTGCCCGACGTCGGCCCATGTGCTGTAGTGCGTGACCGATCCGTCCTGATTCAGCTCCAGATCGATTTCCGCGCGATCCGGCACTTTTGAGACGTGATACCCGCCCCACGCAATGCCCACGCCGCGCCTGTGCTCCGGCGTGCTTTCCGCCCGGGCCTTTTCCACGGCCTTCCGGTAGTGCGGGCGCAGCATGTCCATCATCGCCCGCATGGGATATTCCCGGTAAGGGACGGACGTGGTGCAGGTATCCCCTTCCCGGGCGACGTTGATATAGCGGAACTCGAAGGGGTCCATGCCGATCCGCCCGGCGAGCATATCCACGATCTGCTCGCTCGCCGTGTAGGTCTGCGGCGAGCCGAACGCCCGGAAAGCCGTCCCGAAATTGTTGTTGGTGAAGGCCGTCCGCACCAGGCCACGGATGTTCGGGATGGCATACGGATAGCCGAAAAAGCGGCAAACCTTCGTCGTCAGCGCCCCCGCCATTTCGCTGTATGCGCCGTGATCGATCCCGGCAAGGAAATCCATTGCCGTCAGCTTTCCCGCTTCATCGCACGCGAGGCGGACATTGGCGTACACGGGGGAGCGCTTGCCCGTCGTGTGCTGGTGTTCGGCGTAACTGAGCACGAGGGAAACCGGCGCATCCAGCGCCAGCGCGCAGGCCGCCGCCAGTGCGGTATTGCCCGGCGACATGCTGTAGCCGAAGCTGCCGCCCGCCGGATTGCCGAGGATCCGCACCTTTTCCTTGGGCAGCCCAATAGCCGGGGCCATCTGGGCGATGTTGCCGTACAGGTATTGCCCCTTGCACTGGATGACCACGCCCCCGTCCTGCGGGTAAGCCAGAACGACATCCGGCTCCACCGTCAGATGCGGCTGCCGCGACGTGCCGAAACTTCCCTCAACCGTATGGGCGGCATGTTCCAAAAGCCCTTGCGTGTCCTCGCCCTTGTAGACGGGCTGTTCCATATAGATGTTGGGGGTGTTTTCATGGATAGGGAACGCCCCTTCCGCAGCGGCTTCCATGAAGGTCATGACGGCGGGAAGCGGCTCGTATTCCACCCGGACCCGTTCCGCAGCGGCCCGCGCCTTGTCCCGGCCCGTCGCCGCCACAACGGCCACCACGTCCCCATACCGGCGTACCACCCCGTCACAAATGACCGGGCGATCGAGGCCGTCGCACAGGCTGTGCACGGTGCCTTGCGGCGCAACCAGCCGGTTCGTGCCCTTTACGTCCTTCGCGGTAACAACGTTGACGACGCCGGGCATGGCTTGGGCTTCGGCGGTGTCCAGAGCCCGTATCCGGGCATGTTCCCGTTTCGCCAGAACAACCGCCAGATGCAGCGTGCCTTCCGGCATCTTCCCGGAAATGTCGGCCCCGAAGTCGCATGTCCCGAGTACCCGGGAAAGCGCCGTGGGCTTCGGGAAATCCGAACCGTACAGCCGACCGCCCTCCGGCGGGGTAAAGGTGATGTCCTCCATCGCCTTTTCCCCGCGCATCACGGCGGCGGCCTCCATCACGGCGTCCACGATGGGCTTGTATCCGGTACAGCGGCAGACGTTGCCGTGCCGGGTAAACCATTCCCTGACCTCTTCCCGCGTCGGATCAGGATTGCGCATCAGAAGCCCTTTGGCCGACATGATGAACCCCGGCGAACAGAAGCCGCACTGCACGCTCGCATACGTCATGAACGCCCGCTGCAACGGATGAAGCCGTTCCGCCGAGCCGATGCCCTCGATGGTTTCAACTTTCGCATACGCCTTGACCTGTTTCATCTTTTTGACGCAGGAGCGCGTGACCTCCCCGTCGAGCAGCAGCGAACAAGCGCCGCAGTGCCCGGTTCCGCACCCGACTTTCGTCCCGGTGAGCCCAAGACGCCGCACCACGTCGGCAAGGGAGTCCTTCTCCGGCTCACAAAGGATTTCCCGATCTACCCCATTGATGTTCAAGACGATTCTCTGAATGGACACGGTTCCTCCTCTGTGAAGGGGTTGGATATTTTCCAGACAAGGCGGATTGCCCTTCTCTCCCGGAAGCTGGAAAGAAAGGCAATCCGCCTTCGCCGCGCCTCAAGCGGCACGGCTGTCCTCCAGCGGACGGGCGCTACTTGCCCACGAAATCCGTGATGGGCGGACAATCGCCGGAACACATAACCTCAATGAGGGTCGACGTTTCCGACAGGCGGGCCTGTTCAAGGGCGGGCAGCAGTTCTTCGGCATGTTCGACGCGGATGCCCTGAAGCCCGCAAGCCTGGGCGAGCGCCACATGATCGATGGGAAAGATGTCCACCGAAGTGCTGTTCTTGCCGTAACGGAGCTTTTCGGAGCACTTCACGTATCCCAGAATGCCGTTGTTCAGCACAATGGTGGTCACTTTGAGGTTGGAACGGGCCGCGACTTCCATCTCCGACCAGACATGCGCAAACCCGCCGTCGCCGGTAATGCAGTAGATGGGGGCTTCCGGTTCGGCGACGGCGGCACCCAGCGCCATCGGCAGGCCCCAGCCGAGCCCGGCCATGCCGCGCGGCGTGATGAACCGCATCCCGCTGCGCAGCGACACGAGGTTGTTCGTCGCCCAGATGGACGAGAAGCTGGCGTCCGCCACAACAATGCTTTCCGGCGTGAGCACGGCCTGCAAGGCCGCCATGACCTGCGCGGGATGGAGCGGCTCACCGGCGTTGCTCAGGAAGGAAGCCATTTCCGCATCGTGCGCGGCGCGTCCGGCGGCGATACGCGCCTCAAGCGCCGCGCGTGCCGTGCGCCGCTTCCCACCATCCATCGTTTTCATGACATCCGCAAGGGCTTCGAGCGTGAGCCGCGCATCGCCCACAAGCCGTATGGCTTCGTAATTACGGCCTACTTCGCCGCTGTCCATGTCGATATGGGCAAACACGGCATCGGAGGGGTACAGCGTCCACGAGTCCGTCGCGTTCTGGTCGGTCCGCGTGCCCACCAGCAGGATAAAATCTGCCTCCTCAAGGATGGGCCGCTGATGGCGTCCGGCAGAACCGGGGCCCGTGGCGTTGGCGAGCACGCCGAGCGAGAGCGGATGCCGTTCGTCCACGCCTCCCTTGCCCATCACCGTGGTCGCCACCGGCAGGGAGAAATGTTCCTGAAGCCCGGCAAGGGCCGCGCACGCCGAGGAGAGGTGCACGCCGCCTCCCGCGACGATCACGGGGTTACGGCTGGAAAGCAGACGTTCCGCCACGCCGCGCACGGCATCCAGAGGAGGCATGACCGGATCAAGCGGATAATGGCCGAGCGGGATGCCCCGCTTTTCGGGCTCCGCAGGCATACCGAGCATGTCGTTGGGGAACAGGAGCACGACGGGACCGGGCCGCCCGGAACAGGCCACCGCGAAGGCCTGATCCACGTAGTCCTCCACGCGGTCCGCCGTATGTACCCGCCTCGTCCACTTGGAGCAGGCCGAGAACAGACGGACATGGTCGAATTCCTGAAACGCATTGCGATCCTCATTCTTCAACGGGATCTCCTGAAGCATGACCACAAGCGGAATCGAGGATTTCAGCGCTTCCGCAAGAGGGGCCACCACAAGCGTCGCCGCGGGGCCGTTCTGGGCGATCATGACGCCGGGGCGCTTGCTGACCCGGGCATAGCCGTCCGCCATGTAGCCGCCGCCGTTTTCGGTACGGTAGGCGATCTGGCGCAATCCAAGTTCCTCAAAGGGCAGGCTGAGGCCCTGCGGGAGCCCTTGTCCGAAAAACTCATGGATGCCGTGCCGCAGGAGCATCCTTCCGATGCTGTGCCCAACCGTATTGTGCTTTTCAGTACACGATGCCATCTGCTGTTCCTTTCGATGCCGGACGCGACATCCGGCGTTTTGGGGTATGACTCACTGAAAACAAGCCGCCTTCGACGGCGAGAAGCCATTCTTTGGAAATCGGAAAACCTCAGTGCGTGTATTCCAGTACGGGAACCTCCTTGCATTTCTTCCGCAGCGCCTGAAGGATGGAATCCCTGTTCGGACAGGGAAAGCCGCTCGGATTTCCCTTTGTGATGCATGTGGCGAGAGCGATGGCCTGCGCCCCGCGATCCATGAGGGCCTGCGCCCTGGCAATGGCTTTGCTGCCGGGACAGCCGCCGCAACTCACAAAACCGACGATGGTGCAGTCACCCAGCGTTTCGAACGCGCCGGACTTCTTTTCGACTGCGGCGAAGTCGCCCGTTCCCGGACAGAGATCTTCCGTCTGCTGGCAGCGGATAATGCCTACTTTCATGTCAATTCCCTGATGTCTGGAGTGAAAAAAGGACGCGGATTCCCTCCCCTCGCTTTCACAGGAAAGCGAGGGTTCCCGATATGGCCGCAACAGTCCGGTCAAGGACGCCTACGGATGGTTACTTCTGGGGAAGGGAATGCTTCAGGATTTCGCCATAGGTGTTCAACTCTTCATCGTACAGTTTGCGGAAGGCTTCGGAGGACATCCAATGCGCCTTCGTCTTCAGCCTGAGGGCCTCCTGCTGGAACGCTTCGCTGTTGACCACTTCGGACATGGCGGTTTCGAGCGTGCGCAACACGTCCTTGGGGAGGCCGCGCGGCGCGATGACGCCCTGCCAGTGGGAGAAGCGGGCGTCCATGCCCAGTTCCTTGGTCGTGGGGATGTCGGAAAGGTTCTCGCTGCGCTCGTCGGCAAACTGCACCAGCCCGTACACATCGAACGTGGACAGCGACGCGGGCGCATCCGCATGAAGGTGAGTCCGGCCCGCCATGATGTCCTTAAAAATCTCCCCGCCGCTGCGGTAGGGGATGAAACGCAGCTTCAAGCCGAAGTGCTCGGCAAACTGCAGCATGGGCACATGGGTCATGTTGCCGGTCGCGGTGATGCCCACGACGTACTTGTTGGGGTTCTTTTTCGCCATTTCGATAAATTCGTTGATGTTCTTCCACGGGGCGTTTTTGGCGGTCATCAGAACCACGGGCTGGCTGACGGACGTGCCTATGAAGTCGAACGCATCCGTCCCGTAGGGAAGCTTCATCACATGCGGCTGCAAACACATGGTCCCGGTGGGCACATAGCCGAGCGTGTAGCCGTCCGGTTTGGCGGCGGCCACCTGCGCCACCCCGAGCGTGCCGCCCGCGCCGGAAACGTTCTGCACGACGATGGGCTGTCCAAGCCTCTTTTCCATCATCCCCGCCAGCAGACGGGCCGGGATGTCCGTGCCGCCGCCCGCGCCGAACGGGACGACCAGCGTGATCGGGTGATCCGGATAGGCGGCCAGCGCCCCGGTGGCCCCGAGCATGAACACGCAAAGGAAGAGAAGGGTCTTTTTCATCATCTGGCGGATCATACGGCTCTCCTTTTCTGTTACAGATTGTGGACCGTCTGGGCGAAACCGTGCGGGCATCACCGCTTCGCGCGCAGCGCCCTGTAATTCTGGACTTGAGGGACGACGAGGAGCAGGAAGGCCATCCCGAGGAGCACCATCGCGATGGGGGACGCGGAAACGAAGGCCAGCCACGAATCGTCGCCCTTGAACAGCATCATCTGCCCTATGCTCATTTCAAACTGCTGCCCCAACACAAGGCCGATGACCAGAGGCGGCAGGGGAAATTCCATGCGGCGCATGAAATAGGCCGCTATGCCCATGAACACGGTGACGAACACGTCAAACAGGTTGCCCCGCGATCCGTATGATCCGAGGATGCACAGCACCGCGATGAAGCCCATCAGCAACTGCTCGGGAATCCTGAGCAGGAAGGAAAACATCCGGGTGGTGATGATGCAGCTCGGGTACATGAGCAGGTTGGACAGCATGAGCACGGCGAAGGTGGCGTATACCATCTCCGGATTCTCCGTCATCAGGCGCACGCCGGGGGTCACGCCGTGAATGGTCAGGGTCGCCAGCATGATGGCGGTGACGGGGTCGCCGGGGATGCCGAGGGCCAGCGAGGGGACAAGCGCCCCGCCCGTGACGGCGTTGTTGGACGATTCCGCGGCGATGATGCCGTCGGGCTCGCCCTTGCCGATATTCTCGCGCCGGGGCGAGGAACGGCGGGCCTCGCCGTAGCTCAGGAAGGCGGCGGTCGCGGCGCCCGTTCCGGGGAGGATGCCCACGAACGTGCCGATGAGGGAAGACTTCACCAGCCCGGACATCCGGCCCCTCCATTCGCCGAGGGATGGAAGCTGAACCCGGCAGGAGGTGCCGTTTTCCACGCGGGCCTCGCGCCGCATCCGTTCGACGCGATCCAGAACCTCGGAAAGCGCGAACACGCCGACAATGACCGCAACAAGATCGATGCCGCTGTTCAGGGCGAAAATATCGAACGTAAAACGCGATTCGGCGGAAAACGGGGACATGCCCACACAGGCGAGCAGCAGCCCGAGCACGCCCATGGCCAGCCCCTTGAACTGGTTGTTGGCCGATACGCTGGAAATGCAGGTCAGGCCCATCAGGATCAGGGCGCACGTTTCAAGCGGCCCGAACTGCAAGGCGAAAACGGCGATCTGCGGCGCGGCGAAAGTAAGGATCACGCACGAGAACACGCCTCCGAAAATCGATGCCGCCAGCGCCCAGCCGATGGCCTTTCCGGGCTTTCCCGCCCTCGCCATCGGGTAGCCGTCAAACGCCGTAGCCGCGGACTGCGGCGTTCCGGGCGTATTGATGAGCACGGCGGCAATGGAGCCGCCGCAGATGGAGCCGCAGTAGACCCCGAGCAGCAAGGCGATGGCCGACACGCTCGTCATGCCGAAGGTGAAGGGCAGGCAGATCGTGATGGCGACCACGGACCCCAGACCGGGCAGCGCGCCCACGATCATGCCGAGCATCACGCCCACGAAATTCATTGCGAGGGTAAAAGGCGAAAGAGCCGCCAACAGGGAATCGATGAAAAGCATGTTTTCTCCTTCTCTTTGCCGACGCGGGTCCGAAAGGCGGACGGCCCGCCACCGTCCGGAACACGGCCCTTTCCTCTAAAACAGTATGCCCATCGGAAGCGGGAGTTTGAGGACATACCAGCACAGCGACCAGATGACGGCCGTTCCGCACAGGTTCGACAGCAGCAGCGAAGGCAGCTTGCGCCACCCCATCGCATAGCCGATGCCGCAGGCGGCGAAGAAGCTCGTCACGCCGAATCCCATGTGATCCAGCAACAGCGCATAGGCGACGAGAATCCCGGAAACCGCCGCCGTCCTCGCCGAAAACAACGGAATATCCGAGTCGCTGCGGCGGTGCGACGGCACCAGCACGATGCAGCATCCCACGGCTATGAAAAGCCATGTGAGCGCCTTGGGATAGTCCATCGGGTGAATGCCTTCCGTCGCATTCGCCTGCTCCAGCCCGAACGCCTGCGAAAGGAACACAAGCCCGAGCGCGATCACAACCAGTCCGCTGATGAGGTTTTCCCGTGCGATTTTCATGTGTCTTCATCCTTCTGGCTGGAAGGCCCGTTTTGCCATGCCCCGCCGTTCGCGGGTTCAAGGGTGGGAGACGGAAAACGGGCGTTGATGGTTTCAAGGCTCCGGAACACGGCCAACAGCCTCGCGTCCCGGTGGCGCAGCACCTCTTCGGACGTGACGCCCGAGTAGCCGTAAAATCCCTTTCCGCTTTTGAACCCCAAACGCCCTTCCCCAACCATCCGTTCCAGCAGGGGAGGCGGCGTCTCATCCGTCGCAAGCCCCATAGGAACCTGACGGTAATTGCTCAACACAAGATCAAGCCCGGTGAAATCCAGTCTGGACAGGTACCCCCATCACGGCAAGGCGCGCGCCCAGACAGACGGAAACGGCATCGTCCAGCGCCGCCGCGTCCGCCACGCCCTCGTCGAGAAGCTGGAACAGCTCCTGATTGATGGCCCGCTGGATACGGTTGACGATGAAGCCGCGCGCGAAGCGCTTGAGCACCACCGGCTTCATGCCCAGTGCGGACAAGCAGGCGGCGAATTGCGGGACGAGCTGTCCGGGATTGGAAGGATGACCGACGATTTCGACGAGGGGAATGATGTGCGCTGGCACAAAGTAGTGCGCCATGATCAACTGGGGATGCAGGACGGACGGAGCGTGTTCGAAGATGTCGAGGACGGAGGTGTTGCTGGCTATCAGGGCCGACGGGGACACGACGCAGGCCAGTTCCTCGTAAAAACGGCGCTTGATGTCCACCCGTTCCGAAATGACTTCGACGACGAGCTCGGCCCCAGCCGCCGCTCCGAATCCGTCCTCCGCAAACCTCAGCCGGGCCATGACGCTTTCCGGCGCCTCTCCTCCCAGCTGCTCGGACTGCGTGCCCGCAAGTCGGCGGATGGACCGTTCCGCCCGATCCAAAGCATCCCGGTCGACGTCGGTGAGGGTGACGGCATGTCCGCCGCGCGCGAACCGCAACGCAATGGCATGGCCCATCGTACCGGCTCCGAAAATGACCACGTTCCGAAAAAGCATACGGCATTCCCCTGTTCCCGATTTCCGAAAGGGACGGAGCAGCCTTTGCCCGCTCCTGTCGACAGCCTTATGAGCAAAGCCTGTGCCATGCCGTATCGTGAGAATAACGTCATAGGGGAAAGGGGGATGCGTTCTTTCGTTTCCGGGGGGCGGCCTCCGTTTTGTTCAAATAATGGACGGTATCCATATATTGAACATTCCATCCATATGCAGGACGGTCAGAATCGAATGTTGTATTGTTTCAGCCTGAGATAGAGCGTCGAGCGTTTCATGCCCAGAATGCGCAGCGCCCCCCGGTTCCCGGTGATGCGCCCGTTGGTGATCTTGAGCACATGCTGAATATACCGGCTCTGCAATTCGTCGAGCGTCGGAAGGTTCTTGAAGAGCTCCTCGCAGGGTTCCTGGCGGGGAGTTCCGTCCGCTTTGCTTTCGGCGTGGGAGCTGAGGTCAAAGGAGAGGCGGCCCCCCTGATGCAGGATGACCGTACGTTCGAGCACGCTTTTCAATTCCCGGATGTTCCCGGGCCAGTCATACTGCAAGAGCGCCTCCAGCTCCCTCTCGCTGGGCTGCTGGATATCCCGGTGATACCGCCTCGAATAGCGATCCAGAAAGAACCGGACAAGCAGCCGGATGTCTTCCTTGCGCGACCGCAGCGGCGGAATGGTCAGGGGGACGACGGACAGGCGATAGTACAGGTCCTCGCGGAAGTGCCCGCTCTTCACCTCGGCCCACAAGTCCTTGTTGGTGGCGCAGATCAGGCGGAAATCCGAATGCCGTTCCTCCTCTCCGCCAACGCGCATGAACCGGTGATCCTGAAAGACGCGCAGCAGCTTGATCTGCATGGGGGCCGGAATATCTCCGGCCTCGTCGATGAACAGCGTCCCCTGATGCGCCATTTCGGCCAGACCTATTTTCTGCCGGATGGCCCCGGTGAACGCGCCTTTTTCGTGGCCGAAGAATTCGCTCTCGAACAGGCCGTCGGGGATGCTGGCAGGGTGCACCGGGACAAAGGGGCCGGTCCTGCCGCTGCAATCGTGGATGTAATGGGCCAGCAGTTCCTTGCCCACGCCGGTTTCCCCGAGGATCAGCACCGGGGCGTCGGTCGCGCCTATCTGGCGGCCGTGCGACAGCAGGCGGCGCATGATGGCACTGCCGTGCAGCAGGATTTCCGGCGTATCCCGGTAGGGCTCGGCCTGCGCCTGTTCCTGTTCCCCGGCGCTTTCCGGCTTCGATTTTTCGGAGTTCGGACTCAAACAGCAAGGTAAACGCCGCCTGATCGGCGTTGGAGATGCCGCGCAGCGTTTCCAGCGCATACTCGCTTTCCAGCCACAGTACCCATCTGGCCTTGGCCGTCTCCAGCGGAAGGCTCAAGAACACATGCCGCTCCTCGTCCAAGAGCAGGGGCTTGTTCTGCTGCACTGCGTAGATCTGTGAGACTTTGGAAGATATCTTGCCTGTGTTCAGTTCCACGGCGCTGATGTTGCACGCGGCCCGGCACGTCAGCAGCCCGCCGCTGGAAACCTCCAGCAAGGCGGCGCGTTCGGCTCCCAGCTCGCAACCGGCGATGTGCGTCATCTGATTGATGTATTGCGAAAAATCCGTGAGATTGCGTATGGATTCCAGCGCTATCCGGCAGTTCTCGAGCAGCGTTCCACCGATGCGCGCCGTACTTTCAGGTTCATACGGCGATGCGCCGCTTTCCGGTGCAAGCCCCCTTTCAGCGGCCCGAGCGGGGAGATCATGAAGACGGGCAATGCGCCGCTGCGTAACGGCGATTTCCGTCGGGTTGCCTATCGCCGTAAAACCGCGCAGGCTCTCCGCCAGCAAGCTTCCGGCCGCTTCCTTGTCGCCGCTTTCCGCGAACAGGCGCGTCGCTTTGGCACGGAGCGCCCCCGCCCTCAGATGCTCGTTGTAGCTTTCGATCGCCCGCTGGATTTCCTCATCGAGATCAAGCCCCCGGACGGGCGGCAGCCCAGCCTGCTCGTAAGCCGCCAGCACGTCGAACATCCACGGATAGGAATAGATGGGGCGGCGGAAACCATACCGCAGCGCGATGTCCATCGTCCGCTGCATCGCCGCGTGCGACGCTTTGATGTTCCCCTGCGTGTAATGGTAGAACGCGAGCCCGCGCATACCCCATACGGCGATTTTGGTTTCCGTTTCGGGATTGACCATGCTGAGCACGTGGTCGATGAGCTCCAACGCCTCCTCATGCCGCCGCATGTACAGGAGCACCATCGCCAGCTGCCCTTCCCACCACAGGATCTTGAAACGGTTCTGGCCGAGCTCCGCTGCCCTTTTGGCCGCCTCGAGGATACCTACCGCCTGATGGAAACGCCCCAGATACACGGCGGACGAACTTGTGTACAGCGAGAACATTTCCGTCTGGAACCGGCATTCCCACAACTGCGGGTACTGCAAGGCCACCTCAAACGCGGCGAGGGCTTCCCGGAAATGGCCGTGCCAGAAGTGGAACATGCCCACAAAATACTCCGCCTGCCCCCGGGCCCCGGCCTTGTCCAGCTCAAGCAACGAGGTCGCGCGTTGGGCGTGCAGCTCATGCATACGCTGCGCCGAGCATTCCGCCGCCATGTTTTCAAGGCTGGACTCCACCAGATGCAGCAAGGCCGTCATGCGGGCGTCCCCCTGCTCCTTGGCTGTCTCAAGGGCTCTGGCGGCGATCTCCCTTGCCTGACGATGGCTTTTGGAGAGATACATGGAAATGTCGCAAGCCGCGAGCGCCAGCTTCATGAAGGCCTGTTTCTGACCGGAGGCGGCACCCGCAGGGCTCCATCGGCCCAGCAGCCGCAAGACAAGGCCATAGCAGGCGACGGCCCCGCTCGACTGGGAACTGTTCAACAGCGTGTTGATGAATCCCAACAGAAGGGTACAGGCTTCGAGGTTCTGCCCTTCGTCAAGGGCGGAGGCCACATCAGCGATCTCGGCGCACACCTCCCGCCATGCGTTCCGTATCTGCAATTCCGCAACGCCCCGGGACGTTATCATGATCCGGGCGGGGCGATCCGGGTCGGACTGGAGCAGGCCGCCCTCCTTCAGCTCCGCGATGATCGGCTCAAGCTCCTCCAAGGGAACTTTCAGGATCTGGGCACAGGCCTCCGCGCCGAGGCCGCCGGTGATCAACGAAAACACTTTCACGACGAGCAGGGAGAAGGGAGAGAAGTCCATTGCAGCCTCCTGTGATGCGCCTACACTATCCAACATATGGACAGTCTGTCTATCATACAGATTTATCTATATATTGGATGGAAAAACAGCGGGGCTTTCCTACATCCCGGCGGGACTTCTCACGAATCTTTTTGGAGCCGTTTTTGCAAGGAGAAAATACGGCCTTTCTGGCTGCGCCAGAAATATTCCAAGGATACCCAAGCCCAAACAAGGAGTCCAACATGTCCGAACAGCGTCCCGTCGCCATCGTCACCGGAGCGGCAAGCAACATTGGTCTGGCCTGTGCGCAACGCTTTGCGGCGACGCATACGGTCATCATGGCCGACATAGCCGAAACGACACAGCAGGCGGCGTCCCTGCCCTATGCCGTCGCCGTGCGGGTCAACGTCGGAGAGTTTGATTCATGCCTTAATCTGGTTGCGGAAGCCAGGAAATACGGGCGGATCGATGCCGTCGTGCACAGCGCGGGCATCACACGCCCCGCCTGCTCCATTCTGGATATGCCCGTGGAAGAATGGGAGAACGTCATCAAGGTCAATCTGACCGGGGCCTTCTTTCTGGCCAAGGCCTGCATCCCTCCGATGCTGGAAGCCGGGCAGGGCGCCATGGTGCTCTTTTCTTCCCGGGCCGCCAAAACGGGCTTTGCCGCCCTCGGCAGCAACGGCGCGAAAACCAAAGCGCATTACTGCGCATCCAAGGCGGGGGTCATCTCGCTCGTCAAGTCGCTGGCAATGGAGCTTGCCCCCTACGGAATCCGGGTAAACGGCGTAGCCCCCGGCCCTGTGCAAGGAACCATGATCCCCAAGGAATCATGGCCGGTTATCGCTGAGAAAGTGCCCTTGAACCGTCTCGGGACGCCTGAGGAAATGGCCGAGGGCGCGTGGTTCCTGTGCTCGCCGCAAGCCGCGTTCATTACTGGGCACATCCTGGACATAAACGGCGGCACGCTCATGGACTAGCCGCCCGCCGCGCGCCGCTCGGAAGGCGCACAGGCCACACCCCAAAACGGATTCAGGTCCGCTCCCGTTTCCTCCGAACAGCCGACACTCCGCTTGCACGCAAAAAGAGCGGTCCCTTCGTCTTTCAATCTTGGGGCCGCTCTTCCCATATGCGGATCCATATACCCCTTTCTTCGCTCGAAAGATAAATAGAGAGTGAAAAGTCAATAAGCTAGAAAGATTCCTTCGCTGAGAAAGCCGAAATCCTCATCAAATCTATTGATCCGCGCCCGGAAAACTGAGACGATGCCTTTGCTTTTCAATGTAGGCACATCCTTTGAGCCGCCATCTCATAACTATGGCGTAAAATCGCATAGTGGAATACAGTTATGGAGTTGGAAGCGCGACACATATACTGTCCCGAGGCGAGGTTATTTCTGATTTTCGTTAAATAAAGCCATCCCGTTGTATACGGCAATAAATTATTGGAACACCTATTTTACTTTTTGTATAAAAACAACATATTTCTTTTATCCGTTATCAAAAACACTTTTTGTTAATAAGGTAAAAAAACAGATCATAAAAAAATATAATTCAAGTCAACGATTAACACAAAACATACTAGTTTTGTTAAAGCATACTTGCTCAGAGAATAAAAACATTACTTATCGCCATATTGGAGTTGTTTCCATTC
>ENA-UERU01000528-UERU01000528.1-human-gut-metagenome-genome-assembly--contig:-NODE-528-length-29935-cov-40.183636_pt1 | contig 29935 bp, 29 predicted proteins | sample MGYA00242988_ERZ507989 | MGnify/ENA primary metagenome ERZ507989 (study PRJEB26167, sample SAMN06115519) | human gut metagenome | host: Homo sapiens | place: China:Hunan | collected 2015-08-21...
ATTTTAAGAGAAATAAACCACGCTCAAGGCTCCGCAATAGTACGCCTACCCTTTAGAAAGTACCTTTTATTTAGTCCCAATATAACCGCCATAAATTATTGATATATCATTCTAATATACTACTAACACCAAAATAACATACAATCATTTTGTCTAGTAATCTTTTTTTATTCCTATATATCGTCTTTACATCACAAAATAATTTTTCTGCTATGGCTTCTATAGTGTTATGCTCAAAATAAAATAGCGGTATTATATCATAATATTTATCTTTTGATATCAATAATAAACAGCGTTCTATTTGCTTTATGTGTAGTTTATCAATAACGATACCAGCTTTTATTTTATCCGCCATATATTTTCTTTTATCTTCTATAGTCCACTGTGATGAACTCTTATTTATTTTATGAACTGCTGGGCAGACTTCAAAATATTCTTTTTCTAAGTTTTTGATATCTTCTTCTTTAAATTGTATACCTTCTTTTATTTGATTATATGTTAATAGATATTTAGACATCTGCTTTCTATAATACTTTATATCATGTTTATTTTTATCTTGATAATCTTGTATTGTAGTCATAAAATCGCTTTATTGATAAGTATAAATTTTCATTTTAGATTTAAACTCATTTTTATCTTTTATCTGTAAAGTAAATCACTAATCAAAACATAATAAAAACCCATATGATACAAGCTTTTCTATTGGTTTATAAACGATTTTTGTTTTTGCCATTACCTTGTAAAGTAAAAATCATAAATGACTGTATACTTATATAATAAATAATGATATTATATAAATAGTGTATCTATTATTTAGATTTTGGCGGTTTTATGCGTATTAGCCTATAGAATTGATATTCGTATTCTATACCGCTATCAAATTCATAAAAGCCGTTTATTATTGAATGAGTGTCTAAATAATAACCTTTTTTTGTTTTTGGCTGTATTTTCCAAGTTTTATGATGTATAACAGCCGTTGAGCGTTGGGGCTTTTGCAAGTTTTGGCTAGAGTTCCAACGCTTTTTGTATATATTAGGCAATACATAAAAAGCATTTCTATTTTTCTTTATAAAATAGTTGGCTAAGTTTTCAGCGTCTTGCAAAGTTCCGCCATATAATTTTATTTTCACAAATCCATTTTTCCATATATCACGAATATGAGATACTTTGATAATATTTCTGCTGGTATGAATAATAATATGATGATGTATTTTATTTTTTCCGCCGATTTCTGTTACTACAATATATTTTGCTTCTACATCTAATTTTTTTGCTAATCGTTGCAATCTTTTTCTAAAATTAGCTAGATGTTTTTTTGCTTCTTCTCCTGCTACTGGTTTATCATATGTTAATGTGCAATATAAATCATTTTCGTTAAAATTTTGTAGAAGTAACAATCTTAATAAATTAGTAGCATATTTAATATTTCTTTTTTCCTGCTGTTCTGATGTAGTATTCATCTTATTATTTCTTAGTCTGTTTTTAACTGGTAATCTTTTACTTTTAGTTATTTCTAAAATATCGCCATTTCTTATACTAATCACATCTTTTTTATAAGCCATTTTCTTTTGCTCCTTTCTCTATATTTTTATGTATGGTCATTAAGATAATAACTTTATCAAGTCATAAAGGGCTTTATATAGCCCTAAATTATGTAATATAAAAGCGTTGACCGAACAAATCGTTCTGTCAGGTCAAAATCGATATAGCCCTAAATTATGTAATATAAAAGCCCCAATTTTAGGGGCTTATTATTTTTAATCTTTAAAATGTAATGATATCCAATTAACTAAAAAATGAAATGTTACTGCATTAACTTTTTGATAAATCACTATGTTTTTACTTGTATTCTTGTTCATGTTTAGCCTATATAATTGATTTTTATTCTTATCTCGCTTAGATACAATCAATTTAATGTTTATATTGGTCTCTAAATCTTTCATTTCTAAAGTAAAACTATCATCTACAAGATTAAATCTTTCATATCTATTGTTCATTTTGCCTAAAGTTATAATAATATCTTGTTCATCTTTCATTTTTTCGCCCTCAAGCTTTCATATATTTTTGATGTTTATATTGTATAAATTCTTCAAAACTGGCAAGATGTACCAGCTTTTTTTGTGGGCTTACATCACGGAAAGCCTTTTGGTATTTTGGTATTAATCGCATTTCATTTATTAACCGCCATAATGTAGAACGACTGAAATCGTAAAGTTTCAATATATGCTTTAGTTGTACATATACATCATTATTTTTTATTCTGATATCTACTAACGTATCTGCTATAGTACCCATTTTTTATTGCTCCTTGAAATCTTAGAAGTACAATCTTTTATATAAGCATTTATATAGATGTGGTTTATGCTCATGTATTTATTTTTATTAGAATTTGTTATAAAATATAAGTGTCTTTTATTCGTTCCTTGTTTTATTGCAAGGGACTATTTTTTTTAAATCATTAAGTAAATCAACATTTACATCATGTAAATTTTTTAATATAAGATGTAAGGCTTTTTCTTTTGTTTTATCCGTTACATCTTTATTTTTTAATATGCTTTTTAACGTATATTCAATGGCGGTCAAATTAAATACATTTTCAAAAAATCCATTGAATACATTGTCATCTAATACATATTTTTCTCTTGTTATAACTTTTAAATTCATATAGTACCTTTTTCAAGCCTTATATATTGTTATATAGGGCTTTTTTTTACATTTTTTTAACAGTCTTTTAAATATTTTTCGTTTAGTTTTATAAAGTTCTTCATGAAATCAAGCGTCTTTTCATCTACTATACTATGATGAACTGTTATATCTTTTCTTTTTTCTTGATAGATTGCTAGGATTTCATCAACAGAATTGCTATCAGTAGAGAATATAAAAGCTTTTATATTATTGCTTTTATCTGCAACTAAAGAAAAACTTTTTGCCATGTCTTTTGCTCCTTTCATCAATACCGCAAAAAAATATATTGGCGGTTTTCTTATTCTTGTATTAAATCTTGCGGTTTAACATCTAGGGCTTTTGCTATTTTGCCTAGTGATATAGCAGTAAGTGCTATTCTATTATTTAATATCTTCATCAAATTATCATATGATATACAAGCCTTTTTTGATAATTGCTTTTTGTTGTAACATTTTTCAGCACATGCTAAATCAAGCTTTAGTAAATCTAGTTTTAATTTACTTTTCATACTCATTCACCTCAAAAATACTATAAAAATACTATAAAAATACCTTAAATAAGCATATTAAAACACAAAAATATACCTCATATAAGTATAATATAACATAAACAAAAAAAATTCAATACCTTAAATAAGCATATTTTTGCATTGACTTTTACCTTAGATACATATATTATTATTTTTAGAAAGAGGGTGTTTTTTTGCATTTTCAAGAAAATTTAATACAGTTACGAAAAGAAGCAGGATATTCAGCACGTTCTTTTGCTGAAAAATTAAACATACCATACACCACATATTTAGCTTATGAAAAAACAGACAGAGAACCCAAATATACATTATTAATAAAAATAGCTGATATCCTAAAAGTATCTATTGATGACTTACTTAGACGAACACAATCCCATGAAAATGATGACATAAAAAAATATACTAATATAGTTTTATCTTATTTAAATACTAATAATATCAACTTTAAATTTTGCTTGTTTAAAATAACTAGTAGAGATGTTCTTTTCCATATCTTGAATTCTAAAAATGAAAAATTATTAACTGTTAAAGTAAAAAAAGATTATATATTAACAGACCTAAAAACAATAAAACATAGTGCAACATGGACATTTTATAGAGAATTAGAGTTTTCTCAATCTATTATGTTCTTAGATGCTATAGCAGATAAATTACATTCGCTATCCTATGAACCAAATAATATAAAAAATGATTATCTAGATTTAATGATGAAAATTGCTTTATTAAAAGAAAAAAGTTATAAAGATTATACAAGATATAAAAAACATAATGATTATTTTGAAGAAAATAAATAGATACACTAGGCAAGTACCTATTTATTTATCTGATGATTAATTGCATTGCCTAAGCAATTAATTATTAAATAGCTGAAGTAAAACTTTTAGCCCCTGCATTTTGCGTTGGTTAAAATAAAGACATGCATACAATGTAAAAAAATACCGCCATAATAATTTTTAGGCGGTCATAAATCTATAGTTATATTGCTGTATAGAGCTTCTATTTCTCAAAGGTTCTAAAATGGAACTTTTAAAAGCGAGATAAATTCTATCTGCTTTTGTTCCTATTTCTACCCCTATATAACATTTCGTTACATGAGGGCAATGGTCATTAAATGCCTTTTAAAAAAGGACGTTCTATAATGGAATACCCTTTTTAATGGCTTTATACGAGGTTTTTTATTATGATAGGTACAAGCACCAGCAAAATAAAAGGGCTGAAATTGGCTAATATTTCATCAAAAAATATTGATGTGTTATTGGCTTTATTAAGTTTACTCATTTTGAAAGCTCAAACTTGAGCTTTCATATTATCTAATAAAAAATGGACTGGCTTAATAATATTATGAGTTTATATCTTTTATTTTTGATGATGATTTATTATTCTTTTATGGTTAGATTGCTTTAATAATAGCCCTGTATAGATGTTTTATATGTGTATAGATATATTTGTATAGGCTATGCTTTAAAATCGCTTGTATTGGCGGTTAAATTTTTTGTATCGAGGTGAATTTATTGAAAGAAAGAATTTATTTATCAAATGATTATTTTTTTGATTTACTGGTTAGAATGGCACATCATAGCACCGCCATAGAAGGCAATACATTGACACAAGGGGAAACAAAAAGTATTTTGATTGATAATTATATCCCTCGTGCTATGAATATGCGAGAACTTAACGAGGTATTGAATTATAAATCTTATATTAATCAAATGATTGATGATTTAAAACATGATGCATCAATAAATAATGAGTTTATAAAATCTATTCATGCTATTTTATGTAATAATGCTATTGACGGCGTAGCAGGTAGATTTAAAACTATACCTAATTTAGTAATTGGGGCTGATTTTACACCGACACCGCCTTATTTAGTGCCTAGTGCGTTAGAAGATTGGCGAGCCAATTTACAGTATCAAATAGAATTGGCAAAAAATACTGATGAAATAATAGAAAGTATCTTACGCCAGCATATACAATTTGAGCATATACACCCATTTTCAGACGGTAACGGTCGAGTTGGTAGGGCTTTAATTGTTTATAGTTGCTTGCAAGCTCATATCTTACCTATCGTTATACCTGTAAACGACAAACAAAGATATATAAACTGCTTAAATACTGAAAACATGGCTGACTTTATGACTTTTGCCAAAGAACTTCAAGCAAATGAGTTAATTCGATTACAAGCACTAGCAAATAATAATGAGCATGATTTATATATTGAAGTTGATTTATGATAATCGCTTCATGCTGATGAAACACTAGCAGATTTATTTTACTGTATTATGATGAGAACTTTATAAAATTTATCCAGCATATTTTTATATGCTTTTTATTTTATCCATATAGTATTTCAGTGATTTTCAATTATTATATGAGCATTTATATAGATGTGGTTTATGTGAAGATAATACATTGAAAAGGTGGTTTATTATGTGGATTGAGAAAGTTATAAACTCAAAAGGTATTAGATATAAATTTTGTGAAAGGTTCTTAAATCCTAATACTAATAAAATGATAAAATTATCTGTTACATTAAATAGCAATACAACTCACGCCAAAAGAAAAGCTAGAGAATTATTACAAGCTAGATTTTATGATGTATTGAATAAAGCAGAAAAAAAGCAACTTGAAAAGATTAATAGTTTAACCTTTATACAAGTTGCTACTGAATGGCTTGAATATAGTTCATCATGTATTAAAGTTAGCACTATATTGAACCATAAAAACTATATAAAACGCATAGAAAAAGCCATTTCTAATATGTTATTTGTTGATTTTACGCCAGCCATAGCAGAAAAAATAATTTTCGATATGTATTATACAGAAAAACTATCATATAGTTATTCAAATGCTACATTGATAATTATTAAATCTATTATGAGATATGCCAAAAAATCTAAATATGTACAGGATATAAGCGACTTTATAGATATAAAGTTAAGAAAAAGAACTGCTACAAAAAAAGAAGTCCAGCGATTACAAAATAAATTTCTAAATGCTGATGAACTTAAATCATGTCTGCAACAGTTAAAAGAAATAAATCCTCGCATTGGTTTAGCTATGGAATTTATTGCCCTTACTGGTTTACGTTGTGGGGAATTGCTCGCCTTGCGTGTTCAAGATTATTACAAGGATAAATCTATAATCAATATAAACGGAACTATTATAAAATCTGCACGCAATGGCGAAGATACCCAACGTGGCACGCCTAAAAACTCTTACTCATATCGTGATGTTATCATAAATGACAGGGCAAAATATATACTTGATAGCATAATCTTAGAAAATAAAAAGCTTGCCAGCTGGAATAGTAAAAAATATAAAGATAAGGGCTATATTTTTACTACTAGCACTGGCAACCCTTTTAATATTCAATATATAAATACTAAGCTTAGAAAAATAAAACTCGCTGATAAAAAGATATCGACTCATATTTTCCGCCATACTCATATTAGTATATTATCAGAATTGGGCTTACCTTTAAAGTCCATAATGCAACGTGTAGGACATAACGACCCTAAAACAACATTAAGTATTTACACACATGTTACTAATAATATGAATAACGAGATGAAAGACAAGTTAAAAGCCTTAAGTTTTTAATTCTGATAGCTGATGAAACACCAGCAAAACTCAAAGATAAACAATTTTTCAGGGGTAACGAAACGTTATGGCTAACTGATGAAACACCATTAAAACTCAAAGGGGCAAAAAAGGGGCAAACTTTTTAAAAGCAATGAAAAAAAGGGAAACATTTCAAACAATCAAAAAGCCTTTAAATATAACATTTATTAAGACTTTGAAACAGCTTGAAATATTTCCCTCTATCATTTAATTTAATGGCAGAGAGGGTGGGATTCGAACCCACGGTACCTCTCGGTACAATTGATTTCGAGTCAATCACCTTCGACCACTCGGACACCTCTCCACTTATTCATGATATGATTAGAACCACAAAAATTATATCATTGTCAAAATTAAAATACAATACCTAGATTTATTATTCTTCAGTCACTATAGCCTTAGCCATTTTCTCAAATTTTACACGAGGCATCATTACAAAATGACCACAACCATTACATTTTAGACCAAAGTCCATACCCACTCTAAGTATTGTCCATGTATCACTACCACATGGATGCTTTTTTTTCATACGCACTACATCATTTACTTTATATTGAACTTTTTCCACCATCTTTACCTCACTGCTTCAACGTAGTTTTTTTTATAACTGAACCATTTTCATCTACTGGTTCTGGGTGAATAGTGATATCAAATCCACCAAATCTATTTCTTATCTTACATTCAATATCATCACAAATATTATGAACTTCTTCTAAGTGCATATCTTTATCAAAAGTAACATGCACATCTAAAAGTCTATCAGAACCAGATTTTCTAGTGCGTAAATGATGATAACCTTTTAAACCTTTATGTGATAAAATTATTTCTCCAATAATCGCTTCATCTTCTTGAGATAAACTGCTATCAGTCAATTCTCTTGCACTATCTACTACCATTTTATAACCAGCACGGAATATAATCAAAGCCACTATAATTGCAATAACAGGGTCTAACCATAAAAAGCCAAAGACTTTCATGCCTACGAGACCTAATAAAACACCTACAGAAGTCCAAACATCTGCTTGAAGATGCAATCCATCGGCTTCTAATGCTTGAGAATCAGTTTTTTTTGCTACAGCAATCAAGCGACGAGAAACAATTATATTTACTACAATAGAAATAAACATGATATAAATACCATATTGCAAAAATTCTGGGTCTAATGGTGTATTAAATTTGTGTATTGCTTCATAAATAATAAAGATAGCAGTGGCTACAATCAATAACGCTTCTACTGCTGAAGATAAATTTTCAAATTTACCATGACCATAGTCATGTTCTTTATCTGGTGGTACTACAGCTTTGCGCACAGCCCAAAAAGCAATAAAAGCAGCAATCAAATCCACACCTGAATGAAGTGCTTCTGAGACTAAACTTACTGCGCCTACATATAAACCAACAGCTAGTTTTAAAATAACTAATAAAGTATTCGACATAATCGACAGCCATGCTGTATTACGTTTTAAAGTATTTGCATCTGTCATAAAAATCACCCATCCCCTAAAAATATAAATGCTATTAATTATCATTCAAAAAGTTTTTCATAGCAAAAAATCTGCAACATCTCATTTAGATGTGCAGATTTGACAAAAAATATTATTTATATCCTAACACACGGAAAAATATATGTAAAGTAAAACATATTGTTTAGAATTTCTAAATAATATAAAAATTAACATAAATTTACTAGACAAAAATTAAATTAATGATAAGATAAACTTAGTATTTTATTTAAGCGAATTGAAAGGATTTGATATAATGCTTTACCCATTAAAACTAAATGCAGCTTTTAAAGATTATCTATGGGGCGGTACAAGATTACGCGATGAATTTAATAAACAAACTAATATTGATCCTGTAGCTGAAAGCTGGGAATTATCTTGCCATCATGATGGACAAAGCATTATCAGTAATGGCGAATTTTCTGGTAAAACTTTAGCCCAATATATTGAAACAGTCGGCAAACAAGTAATTGGTACAAAAGCTCCTAAAGATAAAGATTTCCCTATTTTAATTAAATTTATTGATGCTAAACAAAGTTTATCTGTACAAGTTCACCCAGATGATAAATATGCGCTTTTACACGAAGGCGAATCTGGTAAAACTGAAATGTGGTATGTAATGGACGCAACTCCAGATGCTACTTTAATCTATGGATTTACTCATGAAATTTCTCACCATGAATTTGAACGTCGCATCAAAGATAATACTCTTCTTGAAGTTTGCAACCAAGTGCCAATAAAAAAAGGTGATGTATTTTTCATCGAAGCAGGTACACTCCATGCTATTGGTGCAGGAGCATTGATTGCAGAAATTCAACAAAGTTCCAATTCCACTTATCGAGTATACGATTATGGTCGTGTGGGAAAAGACGGTAAACTTCGTGAACTTCATATTGAAAAAGCTCTCGCTGTAACCAAACTTGAACCACCAACTAGAAAACCTGAACCTATTGCCAAACTCACAGCTTTTGCAGATTATGATTTAACAATTCTCGCACAATGTGAATTATTCAATGTAAGTCATTTTGATTTACACGGCAATTGCTCATTAAACGCTAAAAAGGATAGTTTCCATTCTATCTTAGTTTTAGATGGACAAATAGCATTGACTTATGGTAGTGATAGCTTCACTATCACCAAAGGCGAAAGTGTATTTATTCCTGCTGATATGGGTGAATATATCTTAAACGGCACAGGTGAATTTATCTTAACTACATTATGATTACAATATAATAAAAACAAAAGGCAAGTAAATTAAATTACTTGCCTTTTTTATATTTAAACATAATAAATTTATTGTCTTCTTTTTTCTGGAGTTAAATAAACTAATACAATACTTATAACTAATAATATAGCAGTCAATGCTAATGCCATAGTAAGTCCATAACTTTCAGCAAGTGAGCCTGTAAGCATTGTGCCAAAACCACCAAGACCAAAAGATAAACCGAGCATCATACCGGAAGCCATACCTGGATTATCTGGTAATAAATCCTGACCCCAAACTATAGCTCCTGGATTTGCTGCCATAACCAAGCCACCACCAACAAATAAAGCAATATACATCAATATATCTATTTGCTGTGCAAACAAGAAATACATTGTAGGGATTAATGTAAATATCAAAGCCCACAAAATTACTTTTTTATAGCCGATTTTATCATTTAGCGCTCCACCGATTAAACCACCGATTACAGAACCACATAAATATATTGTCAAAATCCAACCACTTAAAGTATTATCACAGCCTTTTTCTATTGCCCATAAAGGTAAAAATGTAACTAGAGCTGTAAATAACCATGCTCTAAGTCCCATGGATATATTAAGCAACATTAACGGTTTATTTTGCAAAATTTGAGCTAAATTAAAATGCATATTCTTAGCTACTTGTTCATTGACAAAACGCGCTTTGGATAATCCTGAACTATACATCAATATACCTAAAATAATCGCAGGTATAATCAATATAGGTAAATAATCCAAACTATACATCTGCATAAAATAAACTAATAAAATAGGAGCCAATGCAAAACCAAAACTACCACCAGCTACAAATATTGAGATACATGTTGATATTTTTCCATCAGGTGCCACTTTGCTGACTAGACCAGCACCCATAGGATGAAATGTAGAAACAGCCAATCCACTAAGTCCAATCAAAACAGCTAATACAATAAAATTACTTGCCCAATTAGTAAGACAGATAAATACAGCTCCAAAAGGAATAATCAGTGGCATAATCTTATTAAAATTATATTTATCCATAAAATAACCAAAAACAGGCTGTAACACATTTGCAGATAAAGACATAACCATAACTAACGCACCACTTAAGGTAAGTGATAAGCCCAATTTAGGTATTAAAATCGGCAATAAGATAGGTAAAAAATTACAATAAAAATCATTAAAAAAATGACCCATCGCTAATAAAATAACTTGCAAATAAGATTTCTTAACTACTACTTCAGTTGACATTATGTATACCTCGAAATTAAATTTATTTATAAAAAAAGCGAAAGCTTATGCCTTCGCTAATAAACAAAAAAGGAAGCTTTCGCTTCCTATAATTTCTAATGGTCGGAGCAGCAGGATTCGAACCTGCGACCCCCTGGTCCCAAGCCAGGTGCTCTACCAAACTGAGCCATGCCCCGTTTCTCACTTGTTCCCCGTGAGAACATGTATTATTATATGACCTTTACGAGGAAATGTCAACACCTTTTTTTAAATTTTTTATAAAAAATTTAAAAAAAGTTTTTATAGCTGAAAAAACCTTATAAATTAAGGCTTTTTTTCATGCTTAACTATAATCATACAAAAGTTTTTGTATTTTTTCTATATCTTTTTTAATAAATTCATCATTATTTAAAATTTTAAAAGGAAAAATATTTTATTCTATAGAATATATATTTATATACTTAATAATCTAATTATAACCTACATATAACGCTCGTTAATTTATTAAATATTAATATATTTTTTAATATTTCCTTAAATCTACAAAGGAATAATTTCCCATTTTATGTTACAAAAATATTTCTAGGAGATGATTAGTATGCATTTTTATTGTGAAAAATGTAAAAAAGAATATCCATTAAATTCAATTTCTTACCATTGTTCTTGTGGTGGTTTATTTAGATTATATAAAAATAACACTGATCCTATAACACCAGAAGTTTCTATTGGAGAAATTGAAACACCGCTTATACCTATAAAATTTGGTAAACAAGAGTTTTTCTTTAAAATGGAAAACTTAAATCCAACAGGTTCTTTCAAAGCCCGTGGTGCCAAGACAATGATTAGCATACTAAAAAATCTAGGCATAAAACACATAATTGAAGATTCTTCAGGAAATGCAGCTTCTGCTATAGCAGCTTACGCAGCTGCGGCAAATATGAAATGTACTGCTTATGTACCTGAAAATATAGCTGAAGGCAAATTAAAACAAATTGAAACTTTTGGTGCTCAAATTCGCCTTGTTATTGGTAATCGTGATACTGCAGCCAAAACAGCTCAAAAAGAAGCTACAAAATCTAAAACATATTATGCTTCTCATGTCTATAATCCTTTATTCTTTGAAGGAATAAAATCTCTAGCTTATGAAATTTACCATCAATTAAATGACCATGTACCTGAATATATTTTCCTTCCTGTTGGTAATGGTACAATGCTTCTCGGTCTTTATTATGGATTCGAAGAAATTGGTCGTTTACCAAAATTCATCGCTGTTCAAAGTGAAAATTGCTGTCCTTTATATAATGCATTCAAGAAAAAACGTAAAGGTTCCAAAGTTGGTTATACTATAGCTGATTCCATACGTGTAGAAAAACCAATGCGTTTAAAAGAAATGCTCATGGCAATTACTCGTAGCAATGGTGAAGTCCTCACTGTAGATGATGAAGAAATTATCGAAGCTCAACATCAAGTAGGTAGAAAAGGTATCTATATTGAACCAACTGCTGCTGCTTCCGTTGCTGGTGCTTTAAAATATTTCAAAAAAGGAAAACCAGATAATTACCGTGTTATCATTCCAATAACTGGTGCTGGTATCAATACTTCTAGTAACAAAGATTAAAATAAAAGTCAGTTTTAGTAAAAGCTAAAACTGACTTTTTTTATCAACATATCCATCATCATCAAAAATAACTTACTATATATCTTTTATCCCTAAAAATTTATGATAAAATATATTATTAATTAACTCAAATTAAATTTATTTTTAGAAAGGATGTTTTGATGGAAGATATTAATATCTATATGTGTTTATTTCTAATTGTTACTGGATTTATCGCAGCTTTTATTGATACTGTAGTTGGTGGTGGTGGTCTTATTTCTTTACCTGCACTTTTATTTACTGGCATGCCTCCTGTTACAGCTATAGCTACGAATAAAGTGTCTGCTTCTATGGGCGCTACAATTGGTTTTGCCTCTTTTGTTCGCTCTGGTAGAGTAGATTTTTCTACTATAAAATATTTACTACCACTTTCTTTTATTGGCTCAATCTGTGGTGCTAGTATTTTAAAATTAATTCCTTCTGACTTTCTTCGTCCCTTGATTATCATTTTACTTGTAGCTGTAACTATCTATACTTTGACAAAAAAAGAATTTGGTCAAGTCGCTACATTTAATGGTATGAGTCAAAAAATGTGGATACTAAGCGCTATTGCTGCATTTATTTTTGGCTTTTATGATGGATTTTTCGGCCCTGGTACTGGCACATTTTTATTATTTGCATTTCTTTGGATAGGTTTCGATTTTATCGGTGCTGCTGCTAATGCTCGTGGCTTAAACTTTGCTAGTAACATCGCTGGTGCATTATTTTTCATCAGCTCTGGCATTGTTGATTTCGCCTACGCCATTCCTATGGGACTTGCCATGATGGTTGGAGCCTTCTGCGGAGCTCGCATGGCCATTGCTAAAGGTGCTACATACGTAAAAACCTTATTTATCATCATGTCCATCGTATTAATCGGAAAACAAGTAATTGATTTATTCAAATAAGTTGTTCATTTCTTTGGTGACAAAGAAACGAACCAAAGAAATCACCGCAGATAAATTTTTAGCTTTGAAAATAATTTTCGCTTCATACAACGCTTAGAAACTCGCTTCGCTCAAACATTCAGACTAAAACCGTATTCAGCGACAATTATTTTCAATAACCTAAAGGTTACCACTAAAAATTTATAATGCGGAAAATAATATTACGTGTTATTAAGGAAAATAATATTACGTGTTATTAATATAATACCAAACTTTCCCGCATTAGCAGACTTTTACGGTAGCTGAAAGCTATTGACAAAGATAAAACTATGGATACGGTTTTAGTCCTACTGTCTGAGCGAAGCGAGTTTAGAGCGTTGTAGACATAGTTTTATCTTTGTCAAAGTAAAATCAATATTGCGGGTATATTTTCTTTTTGATTCGTTTTTCTTTTATTTAAAAGAAAAATGAATACTAACTTTTGGGAGGGTATATTTTTATGTTATATGCAGTTATTGACATTGGTTCTACTACTATTCGTATGGCTATTTATGAAATCTTGGATAATAAGTTAAATCTTATTCATAAGCGCAAATATACTGTAGGTTTAGCAAGTTATGTTAAGGATAATGTCATGGAACAAGCTGGTATTGATAAAGCTTGTGAAATTTTAAACAGCTTTAAATCCTTCTTGACTTCTTTTAATATCGAAAATGTAAGTGCTTTCACTACTGCTGCACTCCGCAATGCTAAAAATAGTAAAGAAGCTGTCGCTGAAATCATTGCTCGCACTGGTATTGATTTACATATCATTTCTGGTGATGAGGAAGCAACTTATGATTTTATCGCTGCTACACATGAACTTGATTATCATGATGGTTTTATCATTGATATCGGTGGTGCTAGTACAGAACTCATTCGTTTTGCTGACAGTAAAATTATCCAAAAAACTAGCTTGCCTATCGGCTCTTTAGCTCTCCATACAAAATATACGACTGACTTTTTACCTAGCGAAGAAGAAATCGCACAAATGATAAAAGAAGTTCATGCTATTATTGATACAGCACCTGAATTTAAAGATATTTCCCATGCTGAAATCTGTGGCATTGGCGGTACATGTAAAGGAGCTAGAGCTTTATATAACGAAATGTACGCTCAAGATGATGCAAATGAAACTATACCTGCTGACAAAATTCCTGAAATGATTGCTCATTTCACACGTGGGCATAAATTAACAGATAAAGATATCACAACTTTATTAAAAACCGTACCAGACCGCTTGCATACTATCATTCCTGGCATGGTCATAGCTAACGAAATCGCTAAACTAATCCATGCTACAGCAATAACTTATAAAGATGCTGGTATGCGTGAAGGATTTTTATATACTCATGTAATTGAAGGTTATTTATTTATACAGAAAAATAACGATATTTTACAAATATTATTCTCCTATCAAGATAAAAAAGATGCTCAACTTGTACAAAAATTATTGCCTAAAAATATTAATAGAGAAAATATAAAAATTATCGGTATACGTTTACCACAATTGCGAAAAATTGCTAAAGACCTAGTAAAAAATAATTGGCAAGAATTTTTAAATCAAAATACAAATGAATATTTTGAGCAAATCATGCTTGAAGGCTTTGTCATTGCTTATGCTCCTATTGACGTAAATGCAAAACAAAAATTAATTCAAAATTTCTTACCTAAAATAAATAATTGGTCTATTTGCGATAGTTTTTGCGCTAGTTTCCAATTAAAAACTAAAGATAAAGATTTATATCTATCTTTTATAAAAAATTATTTAAACAGCCCTAATGAATATGAATTGCGTTTTGCCATCGTGATGTTATTAGACTATTACTTGACAAAAGATTTTGCTGACAATGCACTTCAATTAGTCTATAACACAAAAGATATTTCCTATAGTGTAAATATGGCTAAAGCATGGGCTTTTAGTAAATATTTTACTTTTTATCCAGACAAAGGCTTAAATTTTTTGCAAACAAAATCTCTATCTAAAGATGTTTTTAAAATGACTTGTCAAAAAATAAGAGACTCCCGTAGAGTTTCTTCTCGTTATAAAGAAGCATTAAAAAATTTATAAAAATTTTTATCAGTTGTTTTCTAACATTCATTATTTAACAACTGATTTTTTTATCTAATATAGCCCTAAAGCCTTATATCATAGACTTTTTTCGCTAAAAATGATAAAATATATTAGTTAAGATGATTGTCGTAATTTGTTATTTCGGTCATATTTTGACCGTAGATTAAAATTGAGGTGAGAATGTGACAGAAACTATAAATACAGGAAAAATTCTCCCTGTAAATCTTGAAGATGAAATGAAAAACTCATATATCGATTATGCTATGAGTGTAATTGTTATGCGTGCGTTACCTGATGTACGTGATGGTTTAAAACCAGTTCATCGCCGTATTTTGTATGCTATGCAAGAAGCTGGTATGGGCTCTAATAAACCATATAAAAAATCTGCTCGTATCGTCGGGGAAGTACTAGGTAAATATCATCCACATGGTGATCGTTCCGTTTATGATGCTATTGTTCGTATGGCTCAAGATTTCTCTTGTCGTTATGTATTGGCTGATGGTCATGGAAACTTTGGTTCTATTGATGGCGATTCTGCTGCTGCTATGCGTTATACAGAAGTTCGCATGTCAAAAATTGCAGAATTAATGCTCCAAGATATCGATAAAAAAACAGTGGATTTCACACCAAACTATGATGAATCCCTACAAGAACCATCTGTATTACCATCTAAAATACCAAATCTTTTAGTAAATGGTTCTTCTGGTATTGCCGTTGGTATGGCAACTAATATACCACCACATAATTTAAACGAAGTAATTGATGGCGTTTTACAGATGATTGATAACCCTGAAATTACTGTTGAAGAATTAATGCAAACTATCAAAGGTCCAGATTTCCCTACTGGAGCAATGATTATGGGTCGTGATGGCATTATTTCTGCTTATAAAACAGGTCGCGGTGCAGTAAAAATGCGTGCTTGCACAGAAATTACTACTTTGCCAAATGGTAAACCACGTATCACTGTAACTGAATTACCATATCAAGTAAATAAAGCTCGTCTTGTAGAACGCATTGCTGAACTTGTTCGTGATAAAACAATTGATGGTATTACCGATTTAAATGACGAATCAGACCGCAATGGTATGAGTATTGTAATTGATTTACGCCGTGATGCAAATCCAGAAGTTATTTTAAATCAATTATATCAACATACTCAATTACAAGAAACTTTCGGTGTAATTATGCTTGCTTTAGTTGATGGCAGACCTCGCATTCTCAACTTAAAACAAGTTTTACATTACTATATCAAACATCAAGAAGATGTTATTCGCCGTCGTACACAGTATGAACTCACAAAAGCTCAAGCTCGTGCTCATATCTTAGAAGGCTTAACTATTGCACTTGACCATTTAGACCCAATCATTAAAACTATTCGTGATTCTAAAAATGGCGATAGCGCTAAAGAAGTTTTAATGAGCGACTATACTCTTACTGAAAAACAAGCTCAAGCTATCTTAGATTTGAGATTACAACGTTTAACTGGTCTTGAACGCGAAAAAATCGAAAATGAATATCTTGAAATCTTAGATTATATCTCTGATTTACAAAATATCTTAGCAGATGAACAAAAAATCTTAGATATCATTAAAGAAGAACTTTCTGCTGTTAAAGCTAAATTCGGCGATGCTCGTCGCACTCAAATCACAGATGATAGTTCTGATGTAGATATCGCAGATTTAATTGCTGAAGAAGATGTAGTAATCACTTTAACACATAATAACTATATCAAACGTATCCCTGTAACTACGTACCGCAATCAAAAACGCGGTGGTCGTGGCGTTACTGGCATGGGTACAAAAGAAGAAGATTATGTTGAAAATATGATTATCACATCTACACACAATACAATCTTATTCTTTACTAATAAGGGACTTGTATATCAATTAAAAGGATATGAAATTCCTGAATCCGGTAGGACTGCAAAAGGCACAGCCATTGTAAATCTTTTACCATTAGCAAAAGAAGAAACTATCACAGCTATCATTCCTATTAAGGAATTCTCTAAAGATAGATATTTATTTATGGCTACTCGTCATGGTATCGTTAAAAAGACAGGTCTTAGCGAATTTGATACTAATCGCAAAAAGACAGGTCTTATCGCACTTTCTTTAAAAGAAAATGATGAATTAATCGGTGTAAAACTCACTGATGGCAATCGCCAAATCATCATCGGTACTCGTGATGGTATGTCTATTTGCTTCAATGAACAAGATGTTCGTCCTATGGGTAGAACTGCTCGCGGTGTCATTGGCATAAAATTAAAAGGTGAAGATACAGTAATTGGCATGGACAATATCCGTGATGATTGCGAAGTCTTAACTGTTACTGAACATGGTTTTGGCAAACGTACTGCAACTTCTGAATATCGCACACAAACTCGCGGTGGCATTGGTCTTATCAATATCAAAGTCACTGAAAAAACTGGTTTTGTAATTGGCATTAAAGTTGTAGATAGCCAACAAGAATTCATGCTCATTTCTACTGAAGGTATCGTCATTCGCTCAAATATTGAAGAAGTTTCTGTAATTGGCAGAAATACTCAAGGCGTAAAAATGATGAATATGGATAATAATGATAAAGTAGCTGCTCTTGCTGCTTTTGAAATCAAAGAAGACGATAAATAATTTATAAGACAAAAGGATTTTGCTATGTATGATATGGGAAAAATACTCATCTATATAGGAATTGCTCTTGTTATTATCGGTCTATTAATCCATTTTGGTGGAAAATTATTACCTCTAGGTAAATTACCATTTGATTTTAAATGGGAAGGTAATAATTGGGGCGTTTATTTTCCTTTAGGTAGTTCTATTTTAATTAGTATTATCTTAACATTAATCTTAAATTTATTATTTCGTTAACTAAAAATACCGCAAATAGTTTTTATCCTATTTGCGGTATTTTTTATTTATGATTTACCTGTAGTATTCATATCTATAGCTGGGACATCTCTTGTTGGTGTTTGTGGCACAGGTTCTTTTTGTTTTGTTGTATTATCTTCCACTGGAGTTTCTTCTCTAGTTTCTACTTTTTCTCGATTACTATTTGTTCGTGGACGTTCTTCATCTACTTCAGATTTAAATCGTTTTGTAGATTTTTCTTGTTCTTCACGAAGTCGTTGCAATCTTTCTTCACGTTCCTGTGCAATTTCTCTTTTTATGCGTTCTTTTTCTGTTACTTCTACAGCATTATCAGGAATAGATTCTTCATATTCTATATTATCTTCATGAATAGATGTTGTAATTGATTGATTGATTTTTATGCCTAATGTATTTGCTAAAATCTGTCTTGTCTTACTGATATCTGGTACCCAATAACTAATACCTTCTATATATACTGGTTTACCTGGTAACATTTCTGATTTTAATCCATTATCTTTTGCATCTTGAAGTGTTCCCAAGAAAGATAATATTTCACTAACTGACATATCAGTTTCCACTGAATCAGAAACAGCAGATACAATAGCTGGCAATTTAGGAATAATTGTTGGAGATACTAATTTGTCCATTACTGCTTTCATGAAATTCTGTTGACGTTTGATACGACCAATATCGCCCTCCTCATCACGATAGCGTACATATGTTATCGCAGTCTTGCCGTCCATATGTTGCATACCTGGCTGAAGGTCAATATATAAACCGCCATCATCATCCCATGGGTCTTCATAATACATGCGTTTTTCTACATCAATATCAATACCGCCTAAAGCATCAATAATTTTAGTAAAACCATGTACATTAATTTTTATATAATGATCAATATGTGTATTTAATAAACTTTCAATGGTTTCTTGAGTTAATTTTCTACCACCATAGGCATAAGCTGCATTAATCTTATCAAAGCCATGACCTTTTATTTTTACACGCGTATCACGAGGTACAGATAATAATGCTGCTTGATTTTTATCCGGGTCTAATGTCGCTATCATTAAGGTATCGCTTCTCCCCACATCATCAGCGCGCTCATCTACCCCCATAATCATTACAGTAGCCTTATCGTTTGCAACTAACATACCTTTTTTATCATCTTCATTATAATCTGGTTTATTATCAACTAACGCATTAGCAAAAAAAGCTCCTACCATACCAGATAAAATAAAAACAACTACTAATATCAAGATATATTTTACATAACTGCTTTTATTTTTTTTATCTCCATTTCCCAATTATTATCCCTCACATTATTCAAATTCATTTAAATATTAACTATTCTATTATAAGATTTTATCAATTATTCCGCAATTGTTATTTCTCTATTTTAGTAAACGTATACTAAAAAAACTTTATTTTCATAAAAATAAAAATATTATATAATACTAATATCACATCTTATAAAAAGGAGTATTGTTGTGGATAAGAATAAACAAAAATACAAATATCTTTATTTATTGTCAGAAAAATACCCTAATCGTCAATCTGTTGTAACTGAGCTAATTCGCTTAAAAGCTATTTTAAACTTAGCTCGACCAACAGAACATTTTATGAGTGATTTACATGGTGAATATGAATCTTTCTTCCATATTCTCAATAATTGCTCTGGTGTTATCAAAGAAAAAGTAGATTATTTATTTTCTGAAGAAATGTCCACCTCACAAAAAGCTGAATTTTGTACTTTAATTTATTATCCTAAAGAAAAAATACTCAATTTAAAAAAACAAAAATTAATCACTACTCAATGGTATTCTCAAAATCTCATCTATTTATTGCGTCTATCAAGATTGATGTCTTATAAATATCCTCAATCAGAATTAAAAAATTTACTGCCTAAAGGATATGAAACCATCATTCTTGAATTGCTCACAGCTAGACCAAATGATGATACTTTCCAAGAGGTATATTTCAATACTATCTTAAACACTTTAATCAATATTAATAGTGGTACAGATTTTATCATTGCTTTTACAAAGTTCATCAAAAAACTAGCTGTTGCTCATTTGCATATCGTCGGCGATATTTATGACCGAGGACAACGACCTGACTCTATCATAGATATGCTACGCCAACATCATTCTGTAGATATTCAATGGGGCAATCATGATATCTTATGGATGGGTGCAATGTGTGGTAATGAAGCTTGTATAGCGACAGTAGTGCGAAATTGTCTATCTTATAATAATACTGCTGTTTTAGAAAAAGGTTATGCTATCAGCCTTCGCTCGCTATCTTCATTAGCTAGTAAATTATATCCAGATAAAACCTTATTAGTAGCTATGCAACGTACTATTTCCATAATTTTATTTAAATTAGAAGGACAACTCATCAAACGCAATCCAGATTTTCAGATGGATAGTCGCCTTTTATTAGATAAAATAGATTATATCTCCAAATATATCAAAATCAATGGTATATCTTATCCAATAAAGAGTCCTTCCTTCCCTACAATAAATCCTCAAAATCCCTATGAATTATCTTTAGAAGAAACAGAAGTCTTATCCGATATAAAATCAGCATTTTTAGATAGTGTGCGCTTGCGCAAACATATTGATTTTCTTTACCAAAAAGGTAGCGTCTATAAAGCATATAATAACAATTTACTCTATCATGGTTGTATACCGCTAAATGATGATGGTAGCTTTATGCGTATTCATCTAAATAATAAATATTATTCTGGAAAAAATTATTTAGATTTCGTTGATAAAACTATTCGCCAAGCATATCTTGGTCTATATGAACAAAAAAATATCGACTTAATGTATTATTTCTGGTGTGGCAGATATTCACCATTTTCTGGTAGAGAATTTAAAACATTTGAACGTATGTTTATTGAAGATACGGATACATGGATTGAACCTTCTGATGCATATTATAAATATTGCAATGATGAAAAAATCTGCGATATGATACTTGAAGAATTTTCCTTAAAAACAAAACGTGGTCATATAATCAATGGTCATGTTCCTGTAAAAGTAAAAGAAGGAGAAAGTCCTGTAAAAGCAAATGGAAAACTAATCATCATCGATGGTGGTTTTTGTAAAGCTTATCATAAAAAAACAGGAATTGCTGGTTATACGCTAATTTCTAATTCACGTGGTTTACGTCTTTTAGAACATCAATCATGTGCTAATATCAAAGAGTCTTTAAAAGCCAACCAAGACATTGAGTCCGTTTCTTGTACTTTAGAATTACAAAATTATCATTCTTCAACTGCCGATACTGATTTAGGTGAAGAAATCCAATGTCAAATAAATGATATCTACCATTTAATGCTCGCTTATCAAAATGGTTTAATTCCTGAACAAGCTTAATTGTAAAAAAGGCAACTTATTTTATTTAAATAGTAAAAATAAGTTGCCTTTTTTTGACATCTTCATAATTATTTGAGATAATTTCTATATATAAATATAATGAAAAGGATAGATTATACTTATGACTTTATTTCTTTTAATCAGTGCAATTATTTTGATTGCTTGTGTAATTGGAAGTAAATTATCTACTCGCTTTGGCGTGCCTACACTTTTATTTTTTATTGGTCTTGGTATGCTCTTCGGCTCTGATGGTTTATTTCAAATTCATTTTGAAGATTATTCTCTCGCCGAAAAAATCTGTTCTGCCGCTCTCATTTTCATCATGTTTTACGGTGGCTTTGGTACAAAATGGAAAACTGCTCGTCCTATAGCTAAACAAGCTGTTTTACTGAGTACTTTGGGCGTATTTATCACAGCTGCACTCACTGGTATTTTTTGTCATTTAGTATTAGGTTTACCCCCTCTTGAGGGATTATTAATTGGTGCTGTACTTAGCTCTACTGATGCAGCTTCTGTCTTTTCTATTTTGCGTTCACAAAAATTAAATCTAAAATACAGTACTGCTCCTATGCTAGAAATTGAAAGTGGTAGTAATGACCCTTGTGCTTATATGCTAACCATAATTTTATTAACTAGCATTGGCAGTAGCTTAAACTTCTTTGATATCTCCTATTTAATTTTTGCTCAATTTGCTTATGGAATTATCATCGGTGTCATCTTAGCTTTTATCGCTTCTTGGATATTAAAAAATGTTCAATTCGGCGAAAATGGTTTTGACTCTATATTCTTAGTTGCCATTGCCTTAGCTGCTTATGCACTCCCATCTCTAGTTGATGGCAATGGTTATTTAAGCACTTATATTGCAGGTATCATCTTAGGTAATCAAAATATCCCCAAAAAGAAAAATCTCGTAAATTTCTTCGATGCTTTTAATGGCATGATGCAAATGCTCATCTTTTTCTTATTAGGTTTATTAGTATTTCCTTCAAAATTAACATATTATTTTGTTCCTGCTTTATTTATTGCTATTTTCCTTACATTCATCGCTAGACCTATAACCATGGCAATATTATTATCTCCATTTAAAGCTCCTTTAAATCAACAATTAATCATGTCATGGGCTGGTCTTCGTGGAGCTGCTTCCATTGTTTTTGCGATTGTCGCTGTCGTATCACCAAATTATGCTGATGACGCAATTTTCTCCATCGTCTTCTGTGTCGTGCTTTTATCTTTATTATTCCAAGGTGCTTTATTACCGTCTGCTTCAAAACATCTAAATATGATTGATGAACACGAAAATGTATTAAAAACATTCAACGATTACACTGACGAAAATAATATCCATTTCACTTGTTTAGAATTAAATAATTCACACCCATGGATTAATAAACAAATTCGCGATATCGGTTCTATCCCAGGTACATTGATTGCTGCTATCTTGAGAAAAGGAGCCACAATAACGCCAAAAGGCGATACCTTCTTGCGCGATGGAGATACACTCATCATTTGCGCTAAAACTTATCAGGGCAATGATAATATCACTTTAAATGAAATAAATATTGATTCTAATAATGAATTCATTGGCAAAAAACTTCGCGATATTGATATCAAAAAAGATTCACTTGTTGTTTTAATTCAACGAAACGGCGTAGATATCATACCTGATGGCGATACTATTCTAGAAGAAAAAGATACGCTTGTAGTTTTCTCTCAAAAAAATCTTTTTCATTTAGCTTAAATTAAAATCAAATATAAAATAAAAAGATAGTTATAAGACAAAATTTAGTCCTATAACTATCTTTTTTAATTTAAATTTTATTACATGATAGATTTATAAATTTCTTTAATAGCTTCTACACTTACATCTCTTGGATTTCCTGGTGTGCATGCATCAACAAAAGCAGATTCAGATAAAAATTGAAGGTCTTCTTCTTTTACACCTAATTGAGTCAATTTCTGAGGAATTCCCACATCTACACTCAATTTTTCTACGGCTTCAATACAAGCCTGACGAGCCTGTTCAATACTCATATCTTCTGTATTTTTTACGCCCATAGCTACTGCGATATCACGATATTTATCTGCTGTTGATGGCGCATTAAATTTCAATACTGGTGTTAATAAAATAGCACAAGCAACACCATGTGGAATGTCATATACTGCACTCAATGGATGAGCCATAGAATGTACTATACCTAATCCAACATTAGAAAAGCCCATTCCTGCAATATATTGACCTAAAGCCATTTGTGCTCTACCTTCTGGATCACCTTTAACAGAATCTCTTAAAGAACGGGCTATGATTTCAATAGCTTTTATATGCATCATATCTGTTAATTCCCATGCACCTTTAGTGATATAACCTTCGATAGCATGAACAAGTGCGTCCATTCCTGTTGCTGCACAGAGTTTTGGTGGCATAGATGCAGTCATATCTGGATCGATAATTGCCACTACTGGAATATCATGTGGGTCAGCACAAACAAATTTACGATTTTTTTCTTCATCAGTAATTACATAATTGATAGTTACTTCTGCTGCTGTACCAGATGTTGTGGATACGGCAATAATTGGCATTGCTTTATGTTTAGTTGGTGAAGCACCTTCTAGACTTCTAACATCAGCAAATTCTGGATTTTTCATAATGATAGCAATTGCTTTACTTGTATCAATAGCACTACCGCCACCTACAGCAACAATTACATCAGCACCACATTGTTTACAAAAATCCACGCCTTCAGTAACATTTTTGATTGTAGGATTAGCTTTTATTTTATCATAAATTTCATAATCTATTTTTGCTTCATCTAAAATATCACATACTTTTGTAGCTACTTTGAATTTAAGTAAATCTTTATCTGTAACTAACATAACTTTTTTCAAGCCACGATTAATTACTTCATTTGCAATTTCTTTTATTGCTCCTTTGCCAAAATAAGATGTTTCATTTAATATTGTTCTACAAATCATTTAAATGCCTCCATTTATAATATATGATTTAATTGTTCTTTTTTTCACAAAATTTTATTTAGATATACAATAAATAAAAATCAAATTTCTTTTTCTTATTATAAGTCATAAATTAACATAAATCAATATAAAACAACATAAATTTATATAAAAAAAGATATTCTCACTAGAATATCTTTTTCTTGCTTATAATCATTTTAATTTATTAAATACATATTTTGCCATGACAACTTGCACGATAAATAAAATCATCAATAAATAAAACACGGATATAATTCCTATTCCTTGAGCGATAAATCCCAAGATAGCAGGCCCTAATATAACACCTGTATAACCCATACAAGTTACTGCTGTAACAGCAGCATTTATCGGCATGTCTTTTTGATATTGCAACAAACTATATAATACAGGCACAATATTTGCAGCACCTAAACCAAGTAAAACAAAACCAACCAACATTAAATAGAAATTATCTATAATAATTATCCATAAAAATCCTAATCCCGCTAAACTACTTCCTAATACTACAGCTTTTTCCTCGCCTAAAAATTGCACTACTTTATCCCCAATTAAACGCATGATAAGCATTGCTACAGAAAAAACAGCATATCCCACACCAGCTAAAGATAATTCTACATCTTTTACCTCAGCTAAAAATACACCGCCCCAATCCATGATTGCACCTTCGCCTAAAAAGCTCACACATGCTAAAATGCCGAATAAAACAACAATTCCTTTAGGAATAGCAATCGCACTTTCACTATTAGCACTTTTATAATCTAAAAAATATCTGCCAAAGAAAATTACAATAGCTAAAATTATTAAACAATGAATGATTGCTATAAAAAATACATCAAGTCCCATCTTAGCTAAAATACTAAATAAACCAGCGCTACAAAAACAACCAACACTCCAAAAACCATGCATACTAGACATCATACGTTTTTGCGATAATTTTTCAACAACAACAGCATTGATATTCATACAAACTTCTGTACAACCCATAATAGCGCCTACTAAAATCAAACAAATAGCATATGACCAAACATTTGGTAAACAAGACAACGCTACTAATACTATCGCAAATAAACTACCTGTAGTAACCATCACTTTTTTACAACCAAATTTTTTACCTAAAAGACCACCAATCGGTATAACAATAAAAGCACTTATACCTATGCACAATAATAATAATCCCAAAATATCTGCTTCAATATATAAACGTTCTTTAATCATAGGTATCATAGGCGCCCATGTGGAAATGGCAAAACCTGGTATAAAAAAAGCCATTCTAGCTGCATACTGTTCTTTTTTACCGACCTTAAACTGCATTAACTCTTTGTCTTCTAAACTCACAAATAAACCTCTTTTCTTTTTTTATTTTAGATAAACTCCTATATATACATATCATATTATATGAAATTAATAAAAAAAGCTATAATAATAAAACCTTGTATAGCCTAATTTTTTTTAACTATACAAGGTTTATTATTATCATATTTAATTTAAAACTTTAAATACGTAAGAAGATACTATTGCTTGCAAAATAAATAGTCCGGCTAAAATACAAAATACTGCTACAATACCAATTCCATGAGCAATAAATCCTAATAGAGCAGGGCCAAACATTACTCCTAAATAACCCATACTAGTAACAGCTGTTACTGCTGAATTTATAGGCATTTCTTTTTGTCTGCCCAATAAAGTAAATACTACAGGAACAATATTTGCAGCTCCAAAACCAAGAAGAATAAAACCAAATTGCATCATAAAGAAATTGTCAAAAACAATAGAAATTATATATCCTACACTTGCTACTATTCCACCAAAAATAACAACACGCTGTTCGCCTAATTTTTGTACTACTTTATCACCAATCAAGCGACCAATGAGCATAGCTGCTGAAAATACTGCATAACCAACACCAGCTAAAGATAAATCTACACCTTTAGCTTCTGTCAAAAATACACCACTCCAGTCCATCATACCACCTTCACCTAAAAAGGATATAACAGCTAAAACTCCAAATAAAGTTACAATTCCCTTTGGTATAGCGATAGCTTTACCATTACTAGCACCTTTATACGGTAAGAAATATCTACTGAAAGCAAAAATAATCATGAAAATAATAATACAATGTATAATTGCTATTTGACTAATACCTAAACCTAATTTAGCCAAAATACTAAATAAACCAGCTCCAGCAAAACAACCTACACTCCATAAAGCATGCATACCAGACATCATGCGTTTTTTGGAAAGTTTTTCTACGATTACTGCGTGAATATTCATATTTACATTCAATATACCACCTATAGCACCTAAAACAAATAAAAAGATAGCATACATATAAATATTAGGTAACATGGATAATATTATAATTTCTACACCCATGCACAAACCCATAACACGCAAAACTTTTTTACAGCCAAATTTTTGTGCAAACAATCCAGCTATAGGCATCATCAAAAAAGAACTTACACCAATACATAATAACAATAAACCCAATATATCAGCGCCAATTTGTAAACGTTCCTTTATAATAGGTATCATTGGTGCCCATGTAGATATACCAAAACCTGCAACAAAAAATATTATTCTAGCTGCATATTGTTCTTTTTTCCCCACTTGAAGTAAATTTAAATCCTGTTCTTTTACACTCAAAACATTATCACCTCTTACTAAAAATACTGATATATTATATCTATACTTCTATTTTCTGTCTAGTAGGATATTTATATTATTTATTGACATTTATTTTTTATCTTCCTAATCGTAAATAAATATTTTAAATTTCTCACTCATATCCGCAATCTACAATATATAAAATCTTAAGAAACTAATTTTAAACCGACAACAGAAGATAAAATCATTGCTATACAAACAAGTCTTTTCCAATTTGCACTTTCACCATAACGAATAATTCCCACCAAAACACCACCTACTGAACCAATTCCAGACCATACTGCATATGTAATGCTCATTGGTAAAGTTTTCAAGGCTAAATTTAATAATAATAAACTTGTAGCAAAAGCTAATACCATTTTTATAATTAAAATTCCAGATTTTTTTAACCCTAAATGCTTAACTAATTGCCACTTATTCATATAATTTATACTTAAAACTTCTAAAAGTCCTGCAATAACAACATAAATCCATTCCATAACCAATCATCTCATCTTTCTACTTTTTCATTCAATAATTTCAAGCCAATAACACCTAAAATCAAAATAATAATAAATAATAATTGCCAAAAACTAGGAAAAATACCAAAACCTAAAAATTCTACTAAAATAGTACCGATAGCACTCAATCCCACAAATACAGAATAAGCAGTACCTACAGGAAGCGTATTACCCGCTGTAATCAAACAATAACTAGAACCTAAAATAGATAATGCTGTTACACCCCACTGCCATGGAAGTTCAGCATATTTTAAACCTGTTACCCACACCAACTCAAATAAAGTTGCTCCTATAATTTTTAACCAACCAATATTCATAAAAAAACCTCCTAAAACTAAAAATAAAAAGGGCTATAGACCATGCTGTTTTTCTCAGAAACAACAAAATCTATAGCCCTTTTTCATGGCAAATTTACTTATAATAGATTATCAAAAAAATTTTTTTCTGTCAATTTGCTAATTATTATTTTTACGCATTATAACTAATTCATCTAAGATATTTTGATAAAAACTTCCATTTAATTTATAAAATTTAAGATAGATAAATAAAATAATAATAAATAATGAAGCAGACGCTACAAACATCATTAATCTAAGACCTAATATCGTATCTGCTGTTTGTATTACATTTGGTACATAACCAACTAAAGATAAAACCATTGCTCCTATAAATCCAGCTATAGCTGAACCAAATTTTGCTGTAAAAGTTTGCACCGAAAAAACTATTGCTTCACTTCTAACACCACATTTATATTCACCATAATCAACTGTATCTGCTAACATCACTGTAGTTGATACACCAGCCAAAGCATTTCCTAAACAAAATAAACTAGCTACACTAAAAAATAAAACAACACTTGCTTTGTGGTCATCACCAACAAAAAACATACCCAATAAACCTAAAACTAATAAAACAGCAGATAAAATATAAACTACTTTTCGTGAAAATTTATTTGCTAAAGATGGAAAAGCTATCAAACCTATAGAGCCAACGATAAAATTAACTATGCCAAAAATAGAAAACCATTCTTCATGACAAACTACATATTTGAAAAAATAAATATTCATTCCAGTCCATAAAAATACTGCAATTTGCTGTAATATCGTCATAAAAATAATAATTAATAATTGATCATTTTCCTTCAAGAAATTCAATACTTCACTAAGTTTAATATCTCTTTTATTTTTTATAACTACATGTTCACTGACATTTCTAACACATATTATTTCACAAATATTGAATACAATAGCTACAATCACGGCAAATCTCAAATAGCCATCACTTTCACTCGCTCCCATATTCACGCCTAAACAAGCGATTACTAATAAACCAATTGTAGACATCATTTGACCACCAAAAGTCGCAAATAATCTAGATAACATAGAAATTTCATTTCTAACCTTAGCATCATTTGAAAATGCCGGTATCATTGCCCAAAAAGGTACGTCCATCAATGTATATGTAAGACTCCATAACAGATATGTAACAATACACCAGACATTTATCAAAATTCCTTGTAAAAAAGTTGCTGGATTTAAATATAATAGAATTAAAACAAAAGAATTTATTATTGTTCCTATTAAAATCCAAGGACGAAATTTTCCCCATTTAGTTTTTGTATTATCAACAAGCCAACCCATAAAAGGATTAGTTATAGCATCTACAATACGAACCACTAAAAATAAAGTACTCACAAAAATTAACGATACACCAACAACATCAGTATAAAAAATCATCAGAAAAGCAGCTATCATATTATAAATAAAATCTTTTCCATAAGCTCCTATTCCATAAGATAATTTCTCTTTCCATAAAAGTTTTTCCATAAATAAATTTGCTCCTCCATTTTTTTAATTTTTATAAAATAAAAAGACTATAACTCCTCTGTTTTGTTCAGAAACAGAAAAAATTATAGTCTAAAATGACGAATTCAATATTTTTCTATGGAAATATTATGCAAAATTTTTAATGAGTTGTCAATAATTATTCATAAAATATAAAGAAAAAAGCACTGAGATATTTCAGTGCTTTTTTTCTTAACTGGCAACTTCCTATCCTCCCAGCACGTCTCCATGCAAGTACTTTCGGCCTCTAAATGCTTAACTA
>ENA-UERU01000531-UERU01000531.1-human-gut-metagenome-genome-assembly--contig:-NODE-531-length-29907-cov-17.479081_pt1 | contig 29907 bp, 44 predicted proteins | sample MGYA00242988_ERZ507989 | MGnify/ENA primary metagenome ERZ507989 (study PRJEB26167, sample SAMN06115519) | human gut metagenome | host: Homo sapiens | place: China:Hunan | collected 2015-08-21...
GCTGATCCTGGATTTTTAAAAGTATCTTTTGAAGAGGTTGAAGCTGATCCTGGATTTTTAGAAGTATCTTTTGGAGATGCAGTTTCTGATTTTTTTAATTGAATAGAACCTACAACATTTAAAGTAGTACAATATTTAAAAAGACTATAAGATACAACATTTCTATCATACTTTATATCAAAGAGATTTTTTATTTTTATATCGTCTGAAATAAATTGTCGGAAATCTTCTATAGTATCTATTTTAAATTTATTAGCATCTATAGTGTTATTTATTACTTTTTGTTTATCAAATATTGTAAATTTATTTTTTGAGTTTAGAATGTCCAAATTGTTTTTTTTGAAATTACTACCTTTTATTTGAATGCATTTGTTAATTTCTAATAAAAAGTTGGTCAATATTTGAGTATATTCATTATCTAGTAAATTTGTTCTATCTGAGTTGAAATCAATAAATTTAGGATCTGGTATTATGTTAATAAATCCGATAATTTGTCGTAAAACTAACGCTGTTTGTGTATTTGATAATATTTCTGGATTGAATAATTGGTAATTTTTAAAGAAATTATTATAAAAGTATATTAAAGGTGTTAGATTATCAATATCATTATAAAATAATTTTGGAATTAATTTTTTATTTCCTTTAGGAGAAGATAAATTAAATTGATAGATATTAAGATTAATGTTTATTTTTGTTTTATATCTTTTGAAATCATAATCAAATTTTTCAGAAAAAAGTAATTTGTTTTTACAATAAAATTTTATTGTACGTTCTACAGTATCGTATTTAACATTATATAACAAATAATTAGGAGAAATTTCTTCTAGTTTTATTTTGCTTGTATTATCATATCTTGTTCCATTTATATTTAATTTTATTGTGAAATCATTATCATAAAAAGAATATAAAATTTTGTATCGATCTTTTTCATTGGAAAAGTGCTGTGATAATCTTTGGGCTTCATAATCATTCAAATTAATAGTTATTTTGGTTCCGTAAGGAATAGAATCTTTTTCATTAATAATGATATCTTCATCAGAAATATTTTTAACAGAATATAATTTGTTAAAATTTATTGATATGCAATATCCTGGATTTTCCTTAGCTTTAGTTTCCCATGTAACATTTTTTCCAAATTTACATACTGATAAAAATCCTAATCCTTTTGAACCCTGAATATATCTATTTGTATGTGGATTCAATGTACCATAATTTTTTTTACTTTGACCTACTTGTAATAGAGCATCTATTGTAGATCTATCCATTCCAATACCATTATCCTGAATAATAAGTTTTTTATTATTTTCATTAAGAAAAATTTCTACTTCAGTTGCTTCTGCATCATAAGCATTTTTTATTAATTCATTTAATGCTACTACTACATCAGGAATTTTTTCACCAACTTCTTTTAAAATAGATCCATTTACTTGTAAATGTGTAATTTCCATAAATTTAATCTCCTTAAAGATTTTTTTAATTATTTCTTCCAGAAATCATCGCTTGTAATTATTAGATTGCCTTTTCGTCTGACTTAGGCTTTACATATAAATCATGTTGTGTTTTAGCTAATGATTTAATTGTGATTTTACCTTCAGGTGGCAGTTCACGATAAAGCTGTATAAGCTCTTGTTCATCAGCGTTATATTGATTTTCTACTGGCTGTTTATTGCTTTGTTTTGCTATATAAGTATCTATTGTTTCAGGTATATCTGTTAATCCTAATAGATAATCTATAGATACATTAAAAAAATTAGCTAATTTAGATAAACTTTCTAAATCGGGTGATGTTCTATTTGTTTCCCAACTACCTATTGTTTGTTGAGAGACACCAAATAATTTTGCAAAAGCCATTTGAGATAAACCTTTTTTAGTTCGCTCTTGTTTTAATATTTTAGATAACATGAATATCTCTCCTTATATAAAGATTTTAAAACAAATTGTAGTAAAAATATATAAATAACAATAAAAAGTAGTTATGTAATATTGACAACTACAAACTGTAGTGATATATTTTAGTTACAAGATAACTACGATATGTAGTTGAAAAGAGGTGGATAAAATGGAAAAAAATTTATTGCGTGTTTTAAGAGGTAATAAAACTCAACAACAAATGGCAAAAAAATATAATGTTTCTCAACAAACATGGTTTTCATGGGAAAGTGGTAGAACTAGTCCTAGTAATGAAATTATGTTACAAATGGAAAATGATTTTTGTATTCCTATGGAAGTGATTTTTTTTGATTCTTTTAACTACAAATCATAGTAATAAAACATGTAAATAATTTAAAATTTTATTTTGCAATTTAATTTTATCCTGAAAAGAGGTGAATGTTTATGAACAAAGAGTTATGTATTCTTATAAAAAAAGCTAGAGAAGAAGCTAATTTAACTCAAGAGCAAGCATCTGAAAAACTTAATATAGCTTGGCGTACTCTTGCTTATTATGAAAGTGGACAGAGAAAAATCCCTGACGATATTGCTTATATAATGTCTGATATATATAAAGCACCTGTTATAAAATACATTTGGCTTAAAAATACTAGATGTGAAAAAGGGCTGCCCAATATAAATAGTAAAAATTTAATAGAAAATATTATGAGTTTAGCAATAAATTTGAAGGCATCTGAAAATTGTTTGCAAGAACTTATGACTATTGGGTTAGATGGGAAAATTAGTGCAAAAGAAAAACCGAAATATATCAAGATTATTGATACATTTCGGCTATTAGTAAAAGATATAACATTATTAAGATTTCATAAAAACATTTAACTAAATACTAATATAAAACAAAACTGAAAACAATGCAATATTTGTTCATATCAAAGCTATGAAGGGAGTGATTTTATAAATAAAAATTATAAAAAAATCTGTAAATAAAATCAATGATACGGAGAGGGATTAATAATGTTACCAGAAGAATTAATGGTTATTTCAATGATGGGATGTTTTTTATCGATAGGTATAGTAATTGGTATAGTTTGCTTATTGTCATTTATAGTTGGGAAGGATTGATTTCTTGTGAATTATATTGATTTTTTTATTATTGTAACATGTAGTTTTTTTTAGCGATTGCAATGCATATAGCTCTTTGGTCTGAAAATATTTTCTTTTTTTTATTAGCAATTATAGTTGCTTTATTTTTAATGTTAGCTACATCTCATTTATTAAGTTATGGATTTGGCAGTTTATAAACTTTTTTGAAAGTTTTATAAATTTTTGTATGTGGTCTTAGTATCTTTTTGTTATAAATTTTAGATATTATCCATTGCTTTATAAAACGTATCCAAATAAATATCCATTCTTTAATACGTATTATATATGATTTTTTGTAAGTAACAGAAAAAGTAATACAAATTTCATCACTAAATTTAACTATAGGTGATTCAGTAATAACTAAATCAAATTTTGTACTAGCATTGGCTAAAAAAGTACCAGAGTGGTTTGGTGGCATATTTAATATCATTTGATAAGGATTACCGTCTATACCGATTTTTTTTAATAGTAATGGAAACTTTTGAAAATTAGGTAATACTGTAGAAGTCATCATTATCATATGTTCTGCGTTTGTTTTAATATTAGTTACTTTCATATCAAAATAACCAATATTAACATTGCTGTGATTTACAACATGCATAGATGCTATATAAGCTGTTTTATTTTTAGGATGTAGATATTTAGAATCTCCAATGGATAAGTCAGATATAGAAATTTTTTTCAAAGAATCTTCCCATTCAACAGATATAGATTTTCCATAAGCTGTTTTCCATGGGATATAAAAGGCAATAAAAGTAAATATCCAACCTATCATGGTTAATTTATCTGATAGTTTTAACTCAGATAGTAATTTTGAAATAAATAATACAAAATCATTTAACATGGATTTTTCTCCTTTATTAAATATATGTGGAGGTAGTTTTTATGACTAAAGAAGAAAATATTTTTGCCAATCTTGATAGTGAGGCATTAAAAACACGAGGTATAAATGCGATCGAGGCATTGGTAGAGCAATTAAAAGCTAAAGATAAATATATAAAAGAACTAGAGGAGGCATTGGTTGATAAAGAAGATGGTGATATATATTGGTCTCCTTCTGGATTGATGACAGCAAAGCAAGCTAGTAAATATTTGGGTTATAAGTACAGTAGAATTGTTGAGTTAGGTAATAGTGGCGTGTTGAAAATGAAGCGTGAGGGTAAATCTCTAATCTTTTTTAAGGATGATATTTTGAAGTATAAACAAGATCTTGAAAGTGATATCAAAACTAAATTTAAAGTTATTTAAATAAAACAGTTTGAAAGAAAGGTGTTTTTGTTATGCAAACAATTTATGAAACCAATACAAAACAAGGTATTAGTATAGAAATTCCTAATGGCATCCATAAACCTAGTGAAATAAATCCAATCCTAGAAAATTGTATTAGCTTTTTTAAGCTAAAAAAAATAGTTGACCAGTACAAAACTAGTCAACAAAACTAAAAATTTCCGACTAAAGTATAACATAAAAATAAGAAATAAGCCATCTATTTTAGGTGGCTTTTTAAAATACGAGGTAAAGATAATGGCTATAAATAAAAGATATTATTGGCTTAAATTGCCAGAAGATTTTTTTCAATCAGAGACAATTCGTTGGCTTGAGGAACAACCAAATGGCATATATTATAGTAATTTTTATTTAAAATTATGTTTAATGTCAATTAATGATAATGGTATGTTAATTCGTCGTGTTGGTGAAATGTATATTCCATATGATATAAAAAGGCTTAGTGAATTAACAAATATAAATTCTGATACTATCATGATAGCAATAAATTTATTAAAAAAATTGGGATTGCTAGAAGTTTTAGATAATGGTGCATTTTATTTAAATCAAGTAAAAAATATGGTCGGTTCAGAATCAGAAAGTGCAAAAAGAGTACGAAAACATAGAAATAAGACGAAGGCGTTACAATGTAACGAAACTGAAACACAAAAGAAACAACTTTGCAACAAAAGTGTAACACAAAATGAAACGACAGATATAAGAGATAAGATAATAGATATAAGAGATAAGAGAATAGATATTAGAGTAATAGATAAAGAAAATGCTACTACTACTGATATTCAAAAAAAAGAAGTAATAGATATTTATATGAATAATATAAATTATTCTATTAACTCTATTGAATATGAAAGATTAATAGATGATATAGATGAATATGGTGTTGAATGGGTAAAAGAAGCTATTACAAGAGCTGTAATACAAGGAAAAAGAAAATTAGGCTATATAGAAGCTATTTTGAATAATTGGAAAGTTAATGGTTATGACGAATATAAAACTAAAAATAAAGTAAATACTGCTAATTCTAGTAAATTATCAGATGCGGAACAATCAGCTTTGAACAGAGCACCAAAGAGTTTGCTTGATGAATTTTTGGAGCAGGAGGGAATAAAGAAAAATGGATAAGGTAGTAATCCCTCATAATGTAGAAGCAGAAAAAGCATTATTAGGAGCAATTTTGATTGCTAAGGATAAATCAATAGTAATTGATGAAGTCAATCAGATTATAAAATCTACAGATTTTTATAGAAAGGCAAATCAAGTTATTTATCTTACGATATTAGATTTATTTAATACGAGGAAGGATATAGATAGTATAACGTTAACGGAAAAGTTAACAAATACAAATCAGCTTGAATCTGTTGGCGGTATAGCTTATATAACAGATTTATCAAATTGTGTTCCTTCTGCTGTCAATATAAAGTCTTATGCCAATATTGTGAGAGAAAATGCTATAAAGCGTGAATTAATCAATGCAGGACAGAAAATTATTCAGCAGGCACGAGAGGCTGATGGAGATGTTGACATAAATTTGGTGCTTGATAATGCGGAAAAAGATATTTTAGAAATCGCTAAAACGGCAAATAATACAGATAGAATTGTTGAACCAGCAGAGTATATTATGAACGCTTTTACTGAAATTGAGAAAAGATATAACAGTAGTCAAGATGGCAAATTATTTGGTCTTGATACTGGATTTAGTGAACTTAACAGAATGACTGGCGGTTTGCAAAAATCTGATTTAATCATTTTGGGAGCAAGACCAAGTATGGGGAAAACTGCTTTTGCACTTAATATTCTGGCTAATTTAGCAAGAAAGAATGTACCTGTAGCAATTTTTTCGCTTGAGATGTCATCGGAACAGCTTACCAATAGATTATTTAGTCTATATGGTTTAATCGATTCAAATAGCATAAGACTAGGAAAGTTAGATGGTAATGAACTGGAACGTTTAACATTGACATCAACAATATTATCAGGAAAGCCGTTATATATTGATGATACAGCGGGTTTGAATATGTCAAAGCTTAGGACTAAAGCAAGAAAATTAAAACGTGAGAAAGATATAAAACTATTGGTCATAGATTATCTTCAGCTTATGCAAGGTTCATCAAGAAAAATAGATAGGCAACAAGAAATAAGTGAAATATCAAGAAGTTTAAAACTACTGGCACGTGAGTTAGATATAACGATAATCGCTCTTTCTCAATTAAGTCGAGCGGTAGAATCAAGACAAGATAAACGACCAATGCTTTCAGATATTCGTGAAAGCGGAGCAATAGAACAAGATGCGGATATAGTAATGTTTCTATATCGTGATGAATACTATAACGCTAATACAAATGATAAAGGGCTTACAGAACTAATAATAGCTAAACATAGAAATGGAGCTATAGGAACAATAAATCTTAAGTTTAGCAAGCAATTTTGTTTATTTGAAAATTTGATTTGAGGGAAGATAGATGAAAAATATAAAAACGATAAATATACCATTGGATTCAGAATTTAGTGAGGATATTAAACGACTTAAACAACGTAAAAGAAAAGATAATATTTGTAAATATTGTCTAGAAGCTGTGGCAGTGATCGGAGTTATCAGTATTGGATTTATGATGGTGGGATAAAATGAGAAAACAAACTAAATATACAGATGGCAGATACATTTATTATGTATCTGCCTTATTAGGAGAAAATCAATATGCTGTATGTAAAAAGGTTGTTAATTCACAATCTGTAGGACATCATAAATATAGAAGCAACACAAATAAAGTAGTAAGTACGGCTAAAGAGGCACAGGAATATCTTGATAAATTAGCAAGTAATAAAAAGTGGGATGCATATGAATGAAATGTTGGCGGTGTGGAAAGAAGTTAAAAGCAAATCAAGTGCATATATTACATTTAATAAGTGGTATTGCGGTACCTGTATGTAGTGATGATAGAGTATGTTATTCACCTGTTCAAAGAACAATGAAAAAGGAGAAAAAATATGTTTAAGTTGTCTAATAAGAGATTAGCTATTTTACAATGGGCTTTAGGTTATTGGGTTTATGTAAAAGATACAAATCCAGATAAAAATATAAATTATGGTGCACACTGGTATCGTATGAGTGATGATGGAACTATATATGATGACAAAAATATTGCATATGATATAGGAGCTTTTGGAATTAATGAGGAGTATTATAGTTCAGAAGTAGAAGGTATTAAATTATGATAGACAAAATAAATCCACTTACAAATGTAGGAGAATGTAGCGATGGTACGTATAAAAAAGCAGTAGAAAAGACGAATAGAGAAAGCTTCTTTTATGCTTTTTGTAGAAGAGTTTTTAGACTAGCAAATAAGCATTTAGTTAAAAGACATAATATACGTATATTGAAGATGGTATTTTGGGACATGGAAACTAACAATAAAAAAGTTATGAAGGTAGGAAAATATGAATAAAGTAATATTAGCGGGGCGATTAACAAAGGATCCAGAGGTAAGATATACGCAAACTGGAGTAGCAGTAGCAAGTTTTACTTTAGCGGTAAATAGAAGATTTAGTAAAGAAAAAGTAGCTGATTTCATTCCAATTATTGTATGGGATAAGATAGCAGAAGTTGTGGGCAATAATTTAGTAAAAGGCAGTCAAGTCTTGATTGAAGGTCGTATTCAGATTCGTAGTTATGAGGCACAAGATGGAAGTAAACGTTATGTAACCGAAGTCATAGCTCATGATATTGAATTTATGGGAAGTAAACCGAAACTCGATGGCGGTGCTGTACCAGAATCAGCGAAAGCTTTTGGACAAGAAGTGCCACCTGATGAAGAGATACCCTTTTAAGAGAAAAAGAAACTATCTTAAAGCCAAGAAATTGAATAAAAATTCTTGGCTAGATAGTTTTAAACGAGGTATAGCGTATAAATTATCTAAAAGGGGTTATAAAATTATAAATTTTGATATAAAAAAGGTGGTTGTATGAGAAACGTAATTTTATTTTTGATGATACAGTTATTATTAAAGTTAGAGCGACCATTTTATAAATTTGGTAAGTTATATGAAAAAACAAAGCATATAAAAAATCCCATTCTTGAAAAGGTAATATATAAAATCTTTGAATGGAATTTAAAAATAATGAGTGTTTTTAATTTAAAGATTAAGGAATTAAAACATAGTATTAATTTTTAAGATAATATAGGTTATTCTTTGAGGTCGGCAAAGAATAACTCTCTTGACAAAGTTTGTTGCTACAATTATACTAAGTTTGTAGCAACACAGAAAGGAGAGAAAATTTTGGCTGCTATGAAGAAAGGTACAAAACTTACAGATAACCCAAAAGATTATATGTTAAGAGTAAGACTGGACAATGATACTCTTAATAGATTAGATGAATTATGTGAGAAACATAATACTAATCGTTCAGTTATAGTTAGAATGGGTATAGATAAGTTGTATCAAGACAAATAAAAAAGCAACCTGCTTACCGACCAAAGCATTCAGGTTGCTTAATACACAATCCCACAAGGACTGATAAATCTATTATATCATTCTTTGTGAGTACAGAAAAGGAGAATATATAATGGAAAATCTTATACAAATAGTAAATAATCAAGCTGTAGTATCCAGTAGAAAAGTTGCTGATAGCTTTAGAAAAGAACATTCAAAAGTACTTCGTTCAATAAAAAATATTATAGAATTGACTCAAGCCAAAAATGGCTTTAGTGAGTTAACTCGAAATAATGAAATAAAAAAATGGTTTTATGAAACAACATATATTGATAATAGTGGAAAATCAAATATTGAATATCTTATGAATAAAAATGGATTTTCTCTTATTGTTATGGGTTTTACTGGCAAAAAAGCAATACAATGGAAAATTGAATATATAACAGCTTTTGAACAAATGGAACAATATTTAAAACAATTACAAGTATCAAGTATTGATAAAAAAGTTCTTGATTGTAAATATGATGAAGTTCAGATGGAAAAATCAAAATTGTGGTTGGAATTAGCTGATAAAGTAGATATAAAAGAATATAAACAAATGGCAAAAAGTTATGCTTTTAATACTTTAGCAGGAAGTAATGTGTTACCATTGCCCGAAGTAAAAGAATTGACGTATTCAGCAACAGAAGTAGGCGAAATCTTTGGAGTTTCTAAAAATAAAATCGGTAGTCTAGCAAATAAACATAATTTGAAAACAGATGAGTACGGAAAGTATTTCTATGATAAATCAAGATATTCTAATAAAGAAGTGCAGACATTTAGGTATAATAGAAAGGCTATCGAAGTATTTAGAAGTTTATTAGGTGGTGCTAAAGAATGAAAAGTTTTGATGAACTTGAATTTAAATATAAAGATGCTATAGAACAATATGATTTAAATAGTGCATGGGCTAATGATATAAGAGAAACAATTTTAAGTTTAAAAGATCCTAAAGAAATTGTTTTAAGTTGTTTACTTGATGGATTAGAAGATTGTTTTGAGAAGAAAATAAAAGCTGAAAGTTATTTGTTGAAAAATGGTTTTAATGAAAAAGAAATATTATCATTGTGTTATCAATATAGCGAATACTGTAATAAATGATTTTAAGAAAATGAAAAAGGATAGCTCGAAATGGGCTATCCTTGTCATATTTGGAGGATTTAATGAGAAAAGATAAAGAAAACTTAGAAATAGCAAAAAAATATTTAGATAGTGTTCGAGAAGCAAAGCTTAATGCTGTAGATATAGCATATAGAGTAAAAGAATTAAAAACAACATCAAAAAAATTGATCGCAGTATATCAGATGGAATCTGTTGGCGGTAATAATAAGAAAATGGACATATCAGATTATGTTGCTAAGATTGATGAAGAAGTTGCTAAACAATTAAAAGCGATGCAGATATACGCTAAAAAAGAACAAGAGGTAAAAGAATGTATAGATAATTTAGAAGTTGAGGATAAAGTAAAAAGGGTATTATCTATGAGGTATTTATCTTTTCTCAAATGGGCTGATATAGCGAATGTTTGTAATTGTTCTATTAGATATGTATATAAATTACATATATTGGGATTAACAAAAGTAACAAAGATTAAATCAATTGATTAATTGATTTATTGACTAATACGTATATACGTGTTATTATATAGTTATAAAATAACTTTGAAAGGAGGCATTTCTTTGAAAGATAAAGAACTTTTAAAGCTTTTGCTAAGCAATGGTTGGACTATTGATAGACAGAAAGGAAGTCATTGTTGTTTAAAGAAAAATGGTAAATTAGAAGTAATTCCTCTTCATGGAAAAGATTTACCTATTGGATTGCAAAATGCTATTTTAAAAAGAACAGGGCTTAAATAAAAGCCCTGTTTATAAAATAATCTTTCAAAGAAATGTATAGATAATAATTTATAATAATTTATAAAAAGGAGGATCAATGTATTATGGTTTTTATTTATCCAGCTATTGTTCATTTAGATGATGATGGTATATGGTTAGAATTTTCAGATTTAGATGGTTGTACAACTTTTGGAGATAATATTGAAGAAGTTTACGATAATGCTGTAGAAGCTATGGAAGTATATATATTAAGTGCGTTAGAAAATAATATTTCATTACCTAAAAGTTCGGATATAAATATATTAAAAAAATATGTAGATGATAATTCTTTTATTACTTTTATAAAAGCAAATGTTGATTTAGCTAAAAATACAAAATCTATAAAGAAAACATTAACTATTCCAGAATGGCTAAATAAATTAGCAATAGAAAAAAATTTAAACTTTTCTCAAGTATTACAAGAAGCTTTAGTAAAAAAAATTAATTCGTAATCAGTCATAATATATTAATACAGGTTGTTTATTATTAAATAGATATTAATATTAATTTAGTAATAGAAAAATTTTATATTAACAAATGTTGTATTTGAATATTATTTTAGAATTTGAATATGATAATAATATAGGAATGAAATAAGAATGTAGTTCACTAAAGTTCATTGAAGTTCACTATCAAAGTATGATATAGTTATAGTCAACAAAAACTAAATAAGGTGAGAAATAAAAAGGCAGTCAATAGTGGCTGTCTTTTTTTGTATATAAAAACAATAGAGATATAGTCAATAGATTATATCTTTTTTTATTGGTGGTGAGAAAATGCTACAGAAAAAGAAAAGAGTAAAACTATATGGCCAGAAATTAAAAAAGCTAAATCAAAATATTTTTGAACGTGATAATCATAGATGTATTGTATGTGGAAAATATGTAGATGATAGTCATAAGTTTCATCATGAGCCGTGTGGTCAAGATAAATCTGATGAAATGCGTGGCGGTGTTGTGTTATGTGATAAGTGCCATTATGCTCGCCATAATACAGATAAACTTAAAGAGATAAAAATAAAATGTGAAGATTATTTAAGGAGTTTATATGGATAATGAATTTAAAATATCTAATAATCCAACAGGGCAAGAGTTAATAGATGATATTGCTCTTATAACAAATACAATAGCAACATTATCTGAATATGTGGCGAAGACTAAAAATATATTAGCACAAGCAGATGACACATATAAAAGAATTTGGGATCTGAAGTATTTAATGTATTCAGAGCAATATCCTAAAATCAATCAAGTTAAATTAAAAGCAATGGTAAATACAGATGATGATGTAGTACGAGCAAAAGCAGTCTTATTAGATGCTAAAGAAAAATCTATTTTGGCGGATAGTAAATATAAAAGTTGGGATAATCGCTTTATAGCAGTACGAAAAATTGCAAGTATAAAAACAACAGAAATGCAAACAATAGAAAGGTAAGCAATGGCAAAAGAGTTCGCAAGGAAGTTTTATAACAGTACAAGATGGCGGAAGTGTGCTAAAGCTTTTGCACAGTCTAAGATGTTTGTGTGTGAAATGTGCCATAACCAAACACCTGAAAAGATTGATGGAGACCAACGATACATCGTTCATCACAAGATACCTTTAACACCTAAGAACATACATGATCCTTACATAGCTTGTGGCTGGGATAACCTTATGTTCTTATGCTTAGAATGTCATAACAAGATACATTCTAAGGAGCATAGGCAGATGGTGTTTGATGATGATGGTAATCTAATTGGTATTGATGAATCAAAAAATAATTAAAATGATTAACTATACCCCCATATACGATAAATTATCTGACAATTTCCTAGACCGGAGGGTCCACCTTCGTAAAAAATATGCGTCATCGGCGAGAGGGGTGTGGTTATTTTTCAGAAAATTTTACTAGAAAGGAGATGAAATTTTGTGCCAAAAGTTAGTGAAAAAACGTTAAGAAAGCGAAGGGTAGAGCAATATAGAGAGGTTTTTAAAAATATTGATGATGATAAAATGGCAATAGTTGAAAGAACAATAGATTTTGCTGTTGACCTAGAATTTAGGCTTGATAACCTGCAAAAAGACCTCGATAGAGATGGTTTTATTGAGGAATACTGCAATGGAAAAGACCAATATGGCACAAAAGAGTCTACTGCTAGTAAAGCGTATTCTACAGCTATTAAAAATTACAATTCTCTTATAAGAACGTTACTTTCATGTATGCCAGCTAAAATAGACACTACGAATGATGATGGTTTTGAAGATTTCATTACCACATTAAAGAAATGATTCATATGAATTACATCGATATTTATTACAATCAAATTAAAAACAAAGATGTAGTAGTATCTGAAAAGGTGGCAAAACTATTTAAACATTTACATGATAAGCTAAACGGAAAAGAAGAAAAATATATTTTCGACCAAGATCGTGCAACACATGCAATAGACTTCATTGAACGATATTGCAAACATTCTAAAGGTAAGTGGGCTGGTAAACCTGTTATTTTAGAGGTATGGCAAAAGGCTATATTATCAGCATTGTTTGGCTTTAGAGATAAAAACACAGGTTTAAGACAATATAGAGAATTGATTTTAATAGTGGCCAGAAAAAATGGGAAATCCACATTATCTAGTGGAATAGGATTGTATTTGTTATTCGCAGATGGTGAAGCAGGCCCTGAAATTTATAGTGTAGCGACAAAAAGAGACCAAGCAAAAATAATATGGTTAGAATCTAAAAGAATGGTAAAAAAATCACCATCATTAGCTAAACGCTCTAAATCATTAGTGTCTGAAATACAGTGTAATTTTAATGATGGAACATTTAAGGCACTGGCAAGTGATAGCGATAGTTTAGATGGTCTTAATGTTCATGGTGCCTTAATTGATGAGCTACATGCTATCAAAGATAAAAATCTTTATGATGTAGTAATTGATGGTATGACTGCAAGAGAACAGCCTTTATCTATTATTACTTCAACGGCAGGTACAGTGCGTGAAGGTATTTTTGACCTAAAGTATGAAGAAGCAGCTAATATAATTGCCGATTTCGACAATGAAGAAGGCTATAAAGTAGATACTATTTTACCAGTGATTTATGAACTGGATAGAAGAAGTGAATGGACTAATCCAAAATATTGGGCAAAGGCTAATCCTGCACTAGGAACAATAAAAAATAAAGAACAATTAGAAGATAAAGTAAATCGTGCAAAGGCTAATCCTCATTATGTTAAAAATTTATTATGTAAAGATTTTAATGTGCGAGAAACTACTACAGAAGCTTTTATGACTTTTGAACAACTAAACAATGAAGCAACGTTTGATGTTGAGGTTTTAAAACCTAGATATGGCATTGGCGGTATAGATTTATCTGCTACAACGGATTTAACTTGTGCAACTATGCTTTTTAAAACGCTAGAAGATGAAAAGCGTTTTTATGTAGAGCAGATGTATTGGATACCAGAAGAATTACTTGAAAAACGAGTACATGAGGATAAAGTGCCTTATGATATTTGGCTAAAGCGAGGATTTATTAGGTTAAGTCCTGGCAATAGTATAGATTATCGCTTGATTGTTGAATGGTTTGAAGAAATGCAAAATGAAAAAGATATATACCTGTTTAAATGTGGCTATGATAGTTGGTCTGCAAAATATTTTGTGCAAGATATGATAAATACTTTTGGTGAGCCAACTATGGAGCCAGTAATACAAGGAAAGAAAACTTTATCTGGTCCAATGAAAGCTTTGGGTGCAGATTTAGAAGCTAAACTTATAAATTATAATAACAATCCTGTGCTTAAATGGTGTATGGCAAATGTTAGTGTAGATATGGATAAAAATGGAAATATCCAGCCATGTAAATTACAAAATCCAAGACAACGAATTGATGGATTTGCGTCTCTTTTAGATGCATATGTAGTTTATGAGAGAAATAAAGATGACTATATGAATATTATTTAAAAGGTGGTGAGACATTGCAATTTAGAAGTTTATTTAGCAAAATCTTTGGTAATCAAAAAGAATATAAAGATGTTACAGCTTTAAAATTGTTAAATGGTTATACAAATATGTATACACCTTTTTCAGGAAATGCTTATGATGATGCTACAGTACGAGATTGTATAGATACTATTGCAAGGCATTTTGGAAAAATGCGACCAAAACATGTAATTAAGGATAATGGAAAAATAAAAAATGTGCCTAATGATAGGTTGAATTATTTATTAAGTTCGTATCCCAATCCAATGATGACTGCTAGTGAATTTTTAGAAAAGTTTATAGCACAGTATTTTACGTATAATAATGCTTTTATTTATATACAATGGGACGAATTTACAGGCAGTATAAAAGCTGTATATCCATTAGATTTCCCTCTTTTGGAAATACTAGAAGACAAAACATATAATCTTTATGCTAGATTTACTTTTGGTGCAGGTGAAAGAGTTACTATTCCTTATGAAAATCTTATTCACATTCGTAGACATTTTAATCGCGATGAAATATTTGGCGATGATAATTCAAAGATAATGATTGAAGATTTATCAACGCTAAAGGCAGTGAGAGCTTCTATTATTAATGCAGTTAAAAATTTTACAGCACTGCGTGGATATTTAAAATGGATTTCATCTCTTAGACCAGAAGATATGAAAAAAGTACATGATGATTTCGTACGAACATATGCTAGTAATAATCCTTCAGGTATAGCTAGTTTGGATAATAAAGTAGAATTTCATGAATTAAACAGTAAGATAACTACCTTTAATAGTCAACAAATGAGTTATGCTAGAGATTGTATTTATAAACATTTTGGACTTAATGAAAATATTATCATGGGCAAATATACAGAAGATGAGTATATAGCCTTTTATGAGTCAGTACTTGAGCCTGTAGCTATAAAATTAGCTCAAGAAATGACAGACAAATTATTTACAAGACGAGAAAGAGGCTTTGGTAATGAAATTATTTTAGAAAGTAATAGATTAAACTTTATGTCTGTAGCATCTAAAATTAAAATCTGTGAAACACTTATTCCTACTGGCGGACTTACAATCAATGAAATTCGTGAAATTTTTGGTTATGCTGGTATAGAAGGCGGTGATGAACGTCTTATCAGCTTGAATTTTGTAAAAGCTAAAGACCAAAGTTTATATCAAACTGGAACAGATGATAATTCATTGAAAGGTGGTGAAGATGATGGGAAAAATGGAAACAAGAATGGCACTACTGGAGCCAGCCAGTGAAAATGAAGAAAATAAGCAACTTGTAGAAGGGTATGCAGCAGTTTTCAATCAAAGGACATTGATATGGGAAAGCGAGTGGAGCGGTTGGAAGTATATGGAAGTAATAGACCGCAATGCCTTCGATGGTGCTGACATGAGCGATACTGTATTTAAGTACAATCATGGTGATATTGCTATGGTACTTGCTAGAGCAAGCAATAATACTCTTACTATGAATACTGATGATAAGGGCCTTAGAATTAGTGCAGATATTATTGACACCAATAATGGTACAGATGTGTATAAACTTATTAAACGTGGTGATTTAAACAAGATGAGTTTTGCTTTTACTGTAAAAAATGAGCGTTCAGAATCTGATAGGGAAAATAAGATTTATACACGTACAATAACCGCCTTTGATAAAATTTATGATGTGGCGGTTGTCGATTTTCCAGCGTATGATGGAACATCTATACAGGCACGAAGTAAAGAGTATTTTGTGAACCTAGAAAGAGGCTTACAAGAAGAAAAAAGAAGAAAAAAATTATATTTAATGACTTATTTGTAATGCACGGTTAGACGTGCTTTTTTTATGCAAAGGAGAAAGAATATGAACAAAAGATTAGAAGAAATTTTGCAAAGAAAAGAAGAAATTCGCTCTTTGTTAGCTGATGAAACTAATAAAAATATTAATTTTGATGAAATTGAAAAAGAACTTCGAGAACTTGACGAAGAAGAAAAAGAAATTCGCAGACGTCAAACAATTATTGATGGTATGGGTACAATGACAACTAGAACAGCAGGTCAACCAGCTAAAAAAACAAATGTTTTTGATAGTGAGGAATATAGACAAGCATTTATGAATTATGTTTGTCGTGGTGAAAAAATTCCTCAAGAATTTAGAAGTGATGAAGTAACTGCTACAACAGATATTGGTGCATTGGTGCCATCTGTTACACTCAATAAAATTATTGAAAAACTTGAAGCATACGGTATGATTTTGCCACTTGTAACACGTACAGCTTATAAAACAGGTCTTTCTATTCCAACTTCTAATGTAAAACCAGAAGCTACATGGGTAGCAGAAGGTGCAGGCAGTGATAAACAGAAAAAGACTTTATCTGGTACTATTACTTTTAGTCATTTCAAATTGCGTTGTGCTGTAGCTGTTACTTTAGAAACAGAAAATATGGCATATAGTGCGTTTGAAACAACACTTGTTAATAATGTAGTAGAAGCAATGGCAAAAGCATTAGAAAAAGCGATTATTTCTGGTACAGGTGTTGGACAACCAACAGGTATTCTAAAAGAAGATGCCAAAGGTACAAAAATAGAGGTAAGCAAAATTGACTATAAAACTTTGGTAAACGCTGAAGCTGAACTCCCTATGGAGTATGAATCAGGTGCAGTTTGGTGTATGACTAAAAAAACATTTATGGCATTTATTGGTATGACAGATACAAATGGTCAACCTATTGCACGTGTTAACTATGGATTTGGCGGAAAAGCGGAACGTAGTTTATTAGGTAGAACTGTAGTGCTTACAAACTATTTAGAAAACTTTTCTGATACTTTAGAAGCAGGAAAAACATTTGCTTTTCTTTATAACTTTGCAGACTATACATTAAATACAAACTTCCAAGTCGGTATGAAGACATATGAAGATAACGATACAGACGATATTATTCGTAAGAGTATTATGGTTTGTGATGGTAAACCTGTTATTTATGACAGCTTAGTAAAATTAGTGAAACAGGGAGCGTAATAGCCCTGTAAAGGAGTATTTAAATGGCTGTTACACTTGAGCAAGTAAAAGAATATTTGCGAATCGATGAAGATTTAATCGAAGATGATGAGCTTATAAGTAGTCTGATTGAAGCTGCTACCGATTATATGGAGCAGACTACAGGAAAAAAATATAGTGATAATAGCCAGCTTTATGTCTTGGCTGTTAAAATGCTTGTAGCTCATTGGTATGAAAATAGAAGTATTTTCTCTACTAAAACGAATGTTAATAATCTACCACATTCGATAGAAGCTATAATTAATCATATTTCTCTAGCGTCAAAATATGAGCCATTGGGGGATTCCGATGATTAATATTGAAGAAATAGGCACATTAGATAAGCGTGTAACTATTTTAAAATATGAAGATGTAGAAAATGAGTACAATTTTACGCAGAAAAAATTAATTCCGTTTTTGAGAATTTGGGCAAGAATTGAACCACTTAGAGGTAAAGATTATTATGAACAATACAAAGATAAAACGGAAGATTTTATTAAAATAACGGTGAGATATAGGGAAAGTATAGATAATTCTATGTTAATTAAATACAAAAATAAATTGTATGAAATAAATACAATAATTGATCCATATGAAGCACATGTTAAATTGGAATTGATGTGTTCTACAAAAAAAGTAGGTTCTGATGATGAGTAGAAAAACATTTGAAGAATTTATAGGAAGATTAGAAGTAGTACAAAAAGAATTTCCAGATGATACTGAAGCTGTTTTAAATCGTGGCACTAATAGAATGATAAAAGCATTAAAACAAAATAGTCCAGATAGTGGAAGTGATCATAAGGGTAAACTAAATAAAAGCTGGAAAAAAGAAATTGAAGGTTATGGAAGAAATATACATGCAAATATTTATTCTACTGCACCACATTTTCACCTTGTCGATCGTGGCCATAAAATTGTTGACAAGAAAGGCAATGAAAAAGGGTTTGTGCAAGGTAAACATTTTCTGCAAAAAACGATTGACGAACAAGAAGATGATTTGCGTGAATATATGTTAAAAAGCTTGTATAGGCAGGTGAAGAAAAAATTGGATGGCTGATGTAGTAAAACAAATAGATATTTTAAAACAAATTAGTACAATGTTAAAAACAGAATTTGGATGCACGGTTTATGGAGATGAAATTTTAGAGGATTTTGCAAAACCGTGCTTTTTTATTAAATGTTTATATACTAATATTCCCCAAACTAAAAATGTAACAAAGAAAAAATTATCTATAATTATCACATATTTTCCTAAAAAAAGTGATAAAAATGAGGTACATTATGCAGATATCATGGACAGGCTTCAATCTATTTTTGTGTTGGGAATACCACTAAAAGAGCGATATATTTACTTGAATGAATTTTTTCTTAATCGTGTTGGGGAAGAACAAGACATTATTCAGGCAACAATAAGAGTTGAGTATTTAGATAGAATTCTAAGACCAATGGAAAATGCTGAAATAATGGAAGAAATGGAAGCAAATATAAAAGTAAACGGAGGTAATACAACATGGCAAAGTTAGGAATGCCAAATGTAATTATATCTTTTAAAGAAGCTGGAATTGCAGCAATTGAACGTAGTAAACGAGGTATTGTTTTTCTCGTTTTAGAAGAAGAAGAGGCAGTAATTACACAGCTTACTACAGAGCCAGAAGAAGGTGAAGAAGTAATACAAAATCCATTCGTGGTTTATACAACGGATGATATCCCTAGTGGACTTAGTGAAAATAATAAGGATTATATAACTAAATGCTTACTTGGCTATGTAACAGCACCTTATCGCGTTAAAGTTTATTTACAGGCTACAGGCAAATCAGGAGCTGATAAATGGCAAGACTCTCTTAAAGTTATTGCAACTGAAAGATGGGATTATTTGGCTATTCCAGGAATTGAAGAAGAACAACTTGAAACAGTTGGTACATGGATAAAAACCAACAGAGATAATAAATATAAAAAAGTAAAAGCGGTACTTCCTGGATATGTCGGAGACTATGAAGGAATTATTAACTTTAGTAATAAAACGATTAAAACAGCAACAAAAGAGTATACACCAGCAGAATATACAACGCGTATTGCAGGGCTTATTGCAGGAACACCGATGACAATAAGTGCAACATATGCACCACTTAGTGAAGTTATCGACTGTGATAAATATGACCTTGATGAAAACGATGAGAAAGTTAATAATGGTGAATTTTTCATTTGGTTTGATGGAACTAAATATAAAATGAGTCGTGCTGTTAATAGCTTAACAACTACAACAGAAGGGAAACAAGAAGGGTATCAAACAATTAAAATCGTAGATATTATGGACATGATATATGATGATGTTCGTACTACAGCGCAGGATAGCTATATAGGTAAATATGCAAATACCTATGATAATAAATGTTTACTTATCACTGCAATAATCGGATATCTCAAGGAACTTGAAGGTGAAGGTTTGTTACAAAAAGATTATTCTACTGTAGAACTTGATACAGAAGCGATTAAAAATTATCAGCTTCAGAATGGCCTTTATACAAAAGATGAACTTGCTGATATGAGTGATGATGAAATTAATCAACTCGATACCAAAAAGAAAGTATTTTTAAAAGGAAAAATTAAAATTATTGATGCTATGGAAGATATTGAGTTGCCATTTGATATTTAAAAAAGGAGCTTTATTTTATGGACAAATTTATAGCACAACGTGTAATGAGTGGTACACAGGGTGAAATCTGGATTGATGGAAAATATATGGCGGAAGTAACAGGTTTTAAAGCAGAAGTAAAACTCATAAAAGAAGAAGTAAACCAAGTAAAAACTTATTTTAAACAATATAAAGTAACAGGCTGTGAAGGTTCTGGAAATGTAAAAATGAACCATGTATCTTCTTACTTTATTAATTTAATGGCAGATAATATTCGAAATGCCCGTCAAACAGTTGTTACAATTAGAGTTAAGCTTGATGATCCAGATGCAGTTGGACGCGAAGAAGTAATTATACGAGATGCAACTTTTGATAAACTTACATTAATGGACTGGGAAGCTAAAAAATTAACTGAAGATGATTATGATTTTACCTTTACTGACTTTGAAGTACCAGTTACAGCAAACGCTTAAGGAGAGAATATAAATGAATTTAGTAGATATTTTATTAAATGCCGATACAAATACTGTTTTAGCAGAAAAAACGGAAAAATATGAAGTTGAAAGATTGAGTAAAGTTTTGGGAGAAAAATTTGTACTTACTTTAAAATCTATTCCAGCTAAAAGATATTCTGAAATTCAAACAACAGCTATTAATGTAAACGGGAAAAGTAAAAATGTAGATTTATATAAAATGCAAATGCTTACACTTAATGAAGGTATAAAAGAGCCAAACTTAGCAGAGCCAAATTTATTGAGGAAATTTAGTGCAACAACACCTTTTGATATGTATGAAAAGTTATTTTTAGCGGGTGAGATTACAAATATAGCAAATAAAATAAGTGCATTATCTGGTTATAGCGAAGAAGAAAAACAACAAAATATTGAAGAAATAAAAAACTAATAAAATCTGATGGCAAAACAAATATGATGTATTGGCTTTATAGAAAACATCATTGGAAGCCATTAGATTTTTTTAATATGGGCAATGGTGAAAAAACCATTATTGAAGCTTTTATAAGGCAAGAACAGGACGACATAAAAAAAGAAATGAGGGGATAAAATGGCAACACAAATTGATGTAACTTTAAGGTTAATAGATATGATGACCGCCCCTCTTGTACGTGTTCAAAATGAAATGGAACGTACAGCACGTGCTCATCAGCGTATGGGTAGAGATATTCAACGTATTGGTGATGGATTTAGTAGTGTCGGCGAAAGTATGCTACCTATTGTAGCAGGAATTACAGCAATTGGAGTCGCTGGCGGTCGTGCGTTCATTGATTTTGATAGCATTATCACAGGTGCGGCGGCAAAAGCTGGTGCAACAGCAGAAGAAATGGAGTTAATGCGTCAAAAAGCAAGTCAGTTTGGTGCAGATTTTCCAATAAGTGCTACACAAGCAGCAGAGGGCATGGATAGGTTAGCGGCCGCAGGCTACGATGCTAATCAAGTTGTTGGTGTTATGCCATCTGTTATTACAGCAGCGGTAGCTTCAGGTGAAGATTTAGCTACAACGTCAGATGTTGTAAGTAATGCTCTTAATATTTGGAACTTAAAACAAGGTGATATTGCTAGTAATGCTATACGAGTAGCAGATGTAGTACAGATGGCTGCAAATAAATCTAGTCTTAGTATGACAGACTTTGGTGTGGCTATGCAGTATGCTGGTGCTCCTGCTGCAACACTCAATATTTCGATTGAACAATTATCTACAGCAATGGCTATAATGAAAAATAATGGTATTGAAGCAAGTACTATTGGAACATCACTTCGTTCTATTTTTACAAGGTTATCTAGTCCACCTAAATCAGCAGCAGAAGCTATTGAGCGATTAGGATTACAAGTAAAAGATACTCAAGGAAATTTTTTAGGAATACAGCCAATAATTGAGCAATTGCGAACAAAAATGATTGGTATGTCTGATACTGAACAAGTAGCTATTGCTCAAGCTTTAGCAGGTCAGGAAGCTTATAGTGGTTTATTAGCATTAATAAAAACAGCACCCCAAGATTATCAAGCAATGCAAGATGCAATGGATAATGCAACTGGTTCTTCACAGGCTCAATTTGAAGTAATGAAAGGTACACTTAAAAATAGTATTGATGGTATGCTAGGGAGTCTTGAAAGTCTTGCTATTAATTTTGGTAGTGTATTAACACCGCAAATAAAGATGGTAACCGATACCATAGGAAATTTTGCTGATTTGATAAATAAGTTGTCACCCGAAACAAAGCTATTGATCGGTGATATTTTAATGGGAACAGTAGTATTTACTGCTTTTATGCTTGGTATGGGTAAAGTAATAAGTATCGGTGGTGGACTCATAAAGCTCTATGGGGATATAGGAAAAGCTGCTGTTGGTGGCAGTATACAAAATAAAGCTTTACAATTTGCTGTATTAAATACAGTTAATGCTTATAGGACATTAAGAACAACATTGATTGCTGTAAAATCAGCAATGACATTTGAAACAATTGCTATTGCAACAGCTAGTGGACTTAGTAAAATTGCTGGTGCTATAAAAACTGTAGTTTCAGTATCACGTGCGTTTATCTTTTCGCCTCTTGGAATTGCTTTAATGGCCATTGCGAGTATTGCATTTCTCGTTTATCAAAATTGGGAAACTGTAGGACCGTTTTTAATTGGATTATGGAATCAAATAAAAGTAGCATTTTTAGGAGCGTGGTCGCAAATTCAACCTGCTCTTGTATTATTAATGGCTTCTTTTAGTAGGCTTAAAGATGTAATATCTGGCGGTATTAATTCTGTTTTATTGGCACTACAACCAGCGTTTAATGCCATAAATCAATTAATTAATATTATTTCATCCTTAGGTAGTTCTATTAGTGATGTGCTTATGCCTATACTTCAGTTGCTTGCAATATTTTTAGGAAGTGTTTTCATCACAGCTTTAGTAATAGCTGCAAATGTGATAACTAATAGTATTATTACAGCAATTAATATAGCTACTGCTGTTATTACAGGATTTTTAGGAGTATTAGATGGCATAATTACGTTTATAACAGGCGCATTTACCGGAAATTGGCAAATGGCATGGCAAGGTATCGTTAATATCTTCCAGAGCATTTTTACAAGCTTAAATGATATTGTTAACAGTGTTTTAAATGGAATTAAATCAAGTATAAATAGTATTATAGATAGTATAAATTCGATTAGCTTTACAGTTCCAGAAGGTGTACCAGGTATTGGTGGAGCAACTTTTGGTGGGCTTAATATTCCTAAATTTGCAGGAGGAACGGATAATTTTGCGGGCGGACCTGCAATAATAAATGAAGAAGGCGGGGAAATTGTAGACCTTCCAAGTGGAACACGAATCATTCCACATGATAAATCACTTGAGGTATCTTTTTTACAAGGTCAGAATAACGTAATAAAGAATTTTGAAAAGATAGTTAATGATATACCCCAAAATATCAATATACAAAATCCAGTTGTAAGTGTAATGCCTAAAGTAGCAACAATGGAAAATCCGAAATTTGATATAGAAAGCATTATAAAAAATGGATTTAACAGTATTATTAATATGGCTCAAAATAATAATGAAGAAAATACTGTTATAAAATCTATTAGCGATGCTGTAAATAGGATTAATGTACAAAATCCAATTGTGAGAGCAGATACAACGGAAACTCCAAAATATAGCATAATGCCAAACAATAAAGAATTAATAAATTTGCCAATAACAGAAACAAATACTACTAGTAATTTTGATAATAGACGACAAAATACAAATGTTAACTTTAATGTAAATATTTATGGTGCAAACATGAAAAGTGATGAAGATTTGGACGATTTAGCAGATAAATTGATACAAAGATTCTATTATCAAATGAAAAAACGTAGCATAAATATGAATGTGGGGGCGATTTAATGGCTTCTTTTTCTAATTTTTTAAGCCAGGTGGCAGATAGTTTAATTAGTTCTGGTAGTGGTTTAAATACTGGATGTAAATTGGGTTTAAGCTGTGCAGGGGATAGTATAACATTCCCTGTAGCACCCCCAAATTTTGAAGTGAGTAACACATATAATAATGGCACTGTAAATGTAAATAACTTAGGTGATATAAATATGCTTGGCAAAAGGGGACTAGTTACAATAAAATTTTCTAGTTTTTTTCCTGCTCAAGCGTATGATGGCATCGCAAATGATGTTCCTGATAGTCCGTATACTTATGTCGATAAAATAAATTCTTTTGCACAAAAATCTCAACCTTGTCAGTTGGTAATTTCTAATACAAAAATAAACTTGAATGTAACAATAGACAGCTTTGACTATAGCGAAAAAGATGGAACAAGTGATGTTTATTTTTCTATTTCTTTAAGAGAATATAGATATGTATTGCCAAATTCTAACAAATTGAATAATACGACAGGGCTTGGAAGTAGAGTGGCAGAAGAACAAAAAGAAAAGGTAATTAATTGGTATCCTGGTATGGATTTAATGGATGTTGCAGCACAAAGTGTGGGGCAATTTTTCCCAATAGATGAACAGGACGCAAAACAATTATCTGTATTTAAAACATTGGTTAAAACAAAAAATCTTAAAGTTGGCTCTATACTGCATGTAACAAAACAAAGTATACAGATAGATGATAAAACTAAGATTAATTTTTAGGAGTATTGGATATGCTTATATGTAAATATACAGATCCACCACTTACGAAAAAAGAGCAAGAAGAATTACAGCAAAAGAAGAATAATAAAGAACCATACACAGAACCTGTAACGGAACTAGATATAACGGATTTTGTTACAAAGTTTACGTGGAGTGGAGACAGTGAACAGGCGGCAAGAAAGCTCGATTTTGAAATAATATATAACACAATAGATAAAGATGAGGTATTTAGTATCTTAGATTTAAAAATTGGTGGGTTTATATATCTTTTTTATGCCGAAGATGAAACGAGTACACCTGTAGAAATTTTCGAAGGCAGGATTTTTTATAGAAAAAGAAACTCAAGTAGCTTTACTTTTTCTTTTACCTGCTATGATGACATGGTTTATCTGGCTAAATCTAAAGTACAAATGCTATTTGATGGGATAACTGTAACAGATGCCATAAAACAAATATGTAATGAAATTGGCATAAGCATAGCAGAGAATATGCCACAGATTAATACTGTGGTTAGTTTTATAGCAGATGGTAAATCCTGCACAGAGGTATTTAAAACGCTGTTTGAATATACCAAAGCCGACACGACAAATAATTCGAATGGTGAAGATTATACAGTAATTTGTTTAAATGGTGATGTAACAGTTATTAAAAAAGGTGAGCTAATTGAAAATTATATAGCTACTGATTTAACTGATATTGATAACTCGGAACACTCTGAGAGCATAGAAAGTATGGTAAACCGTATAAAATCTGTAGATGATAATGGTAATATATGCCAGGTCTTTACGATCGAAGATGATGTTACACACTTTGGCATGATACAAGATATCTATAAAATGCAACCACCAAAAGAAAACGAAACAGTTGACAATGTAAAAATGGCAAAATCACGATTGAAACGATTGCAGGACGAAAGCTCATTTAAGGCAATTGGTAATATTCAGTGCATTACAGGATATACAATTGAAGTTCAAGAAGAACAGCTTAAGGGGAAATTTTTTATAAAAAGTGATACACATAATTTTGCTAATAATATCCATACTATGGATTTAACTTTGGAATATATGCCAGAAACTCCAGAAGTGGCAGAGATAAAACGAGAAGATATTGCAACACCAGTATTTAAAAGCAGTAAAAGAAAGAAAAATGCTAATGGTGGCACCGGTAGCTTAAAAGTAAGCCAAGGCCTTTCTACAGGATTTGATGCTTGGGGTGGAACAACAATGAATAATGGAAGAAATGGATGTGCAGAAGCTGTAGGGAAAATAGGAAGTTATTATAGTCCATTTTTAGCACAGCAATGTACTAATGGTGTTGTTGGTGTACCTTCTATGGTAGCAAATGCAGATAGTGCTGGTCTTTTAGAAGATTTTTCAGTTGCAGGACTTCAAAAAGGTGATGTTATTGTTTATGGCAACGATGACCATGCTGTAATATACGATGGAAATGGCGGATATTATGGAAATAGTAGTAGTAAAAATGTTGTACTTCATGGGAAAAATTACAATAGTCTTGGAACACCAACTAAAATAATAAAAGCAAGTAAGGGATAAGATATGAAAAAAACCGAAGATGCATATAAGGCCATGCTTAAATTATTTAAGGATATTGGTGGTAATGCTGGACTACAATCAATGCCACAGATTGGCACTATTGTAAGTCCACCACCAGAAATAAAAGTACAATGGAATGGTATGCTCCTTGATAAAAAGTGGTTTTATATAGATGATTATTGGCTACAAGGACATACAAGACAGATAAAGGGCCACATTGTAAGTGCTACTCAAAATAGAAGTGGTGGTGGTGGTGATGCTATGTTTGCCAGCCATAATCATGATATTGATAATGATTATACGGCAAGTATCATATATACGGATACGTGGCATGTGGGGGATAAAATCCTGATGATTCCAATACAGGGAAGTGATAATAAAACCGTTAAACAGTTTTGGATATTAAGCAAGGGAAAAAGATTGGACGGTAATTAATATGGCTAATCCTTTTATGACTGGTAATACTATAAGTACCGAACAATATAATACGCAAAATGAATTTAAAGAATATGCATGGGACTTTAATAGAAATTCTTTTATTTACAATGATGATGGCTCTATGAAAATAGTTACACGAAATGAAGCTATAAAAGTATGGGTATATAAAGTATTACAAACGGAACGATTTCGATATGGGGCCTATTACGATGATTATGGGTTAGATTTAGAAAAATTTATTGGTAAGGTGCCAAATAATGTAATAAATGCCAATCAATTATATAACGCTATTAAAGAAGCGTTATTAGTAAATCCTTATATTTTGGCGGTGAATGATATATCTGTTAAACAGGTTAATAAAAAGATAACTTTAAATTTAGAGCTTACCACTGTATATGGTAAATCTACGCAAAAAATTGAGGTGTGATATATGTATGTTTGAGTTGGAAACAAGAAAGAATATATTAGAACGCCTAAAAAGTTATTTTATGGAAATAGCTGACGGTAAAGTAAATCTTGTAGAAGGTGGTTTTGCATGGGATTTATTAGCTAGTAATTCAAAAGAATTTGAAAAGGTCTATGCAGAAATAGGGTTAAGTGTAGAAGCTTTTTTTCCACAAACTTCATGGGGCCCGTGGCTAACGAAAAGTGCCGAAACATATGGTGTAATAAGACGTGAAGCAACTAGTTCTATTGTGGTTTTAACTGTAACAGGGCAAGTAGGAATAACAGTCCCTGAAGGTTCTCTATTTGCTACCAATGACGGTAAAAACTTTTTAACTATAGAAAGTAAAAAAATAGAAGATAGCGGAACTGTGGATATAAAAGCACAGTCTATTGAGACTGGCGAAAATTATAATGTAGATGCAAATACGATAACAAAAATACCAGTGAGTATTTATGGTGTATCTGCTGTAAATAATAAAAATTCTGCTTATGATGGCTTTGATGAAGAGGACGATGAAACACTTTTAAAAAGATTACTTTTTAAGGTGCGTATGCCTGCAACAAGTGGGAATAACTACCACTATATGACATTGGCAACAGAAGTTGCTGGAGTGGGTGAAGTAAGTGTAATAGACCTTTGGAACGGTAATGGTACTGTAAAGGTTATAATCACAGATGCTAATAATAATATTGCCAGTGCAGATTTAATAGAAAAAGTTAAAACATATATCGAAGCACAAAGAATAATAGGGGCAACGGTAACAGTTGCAAGTGTAACAGAGCTTAAATTAAATATAGAACTAAAAGTTACAAAAGGAATGGCAAATATAGAAGGTATAAAAAATGCTATAAATAACTACTTTAAAGAGAGTGTTTTTAAAACAGAATATGTATCTTATGCACAGCTGGGTAGTGTTATTCTACAAAATGCCACTACAACAGGTGTTTTAGATTACGCAGATTTGAAAGTAAATAATGATATTGAAAACATTCCGCTTACCAGCGAGCAATTGCCAGTAGTAAGTGAGGTGAGTTTGATTGAATGATGAACTACTATTTGAATGGTTTAGACAAAATGAGGCGGATATTTTAAGATATTTGCCTTATTTTTTATCTAGAGATAATGAATTAAAAACAGTAGCTGATGCATGTAGCAAAGAACACGAAAAAATAAGATTATTAATAAGGGATTGGTTTTATCAGTTTTTTGTAGATACTGCAACATGGGGGTTAAAGTATTGGGAAGAATTTTTAAATATAACGCCTCAAAATGGAGATAATTACACCACCAGACGCAATAGAATAAAAATATTATTAAATGCCCATGATGTATCTACTAAAAATTTTATGACGAATCTGATAAACAGATTTTTAAATGATAATTCAGGTGAATTAATCGAGCATAACGAAAGTTATTATTTCGATATTTGTTTTAATAATGGAAGTTTATTTGATTGGGAAGGATTGAAAGAAGCAATAAAACTTTATAAACCAGCACATTTAGGTATAAAGTTTTTTGCCATGCAAAACGTACAATCTAGTGTATTTGTTTATGGACTTATTAATATAGCTCAACAAATAGAAGTAGAAGCAGAAAAAGGATATAGCATTGAGCCAATAGATAATATATTTACTGCTTTTGGACTTGTTAATATTGCTAGTCAAATGGAATTGAATTTTGATACAAGTATTGGAGAGAGAAATTTATCTTTAGATGGAAAAACTATTTTTTATGGAATAGCTGATGATGCAAATACTATAGAAATTTAAGTTAAGGAGTTGAGTATAATGGCAAGTTTTCCACCAGTGACCATGACTACTGAAGGATTAAATATGATTGCAAAGGCTTCTAGTGGAAATAGTCAAGATAGACTTATTATTACAAAAGTAAAGTTAGGAGATGGCGTATCTGAAGGTAATATAAGAGATTATACAGACGTTATAAGTTCTAAAAAAGAAGTAACATTAGCAGAATGGGAAGATAGAGGCGACGGACGTTTTAGATACACATTTATTTATAATAATGAAGGTGTAAAAACAGGATTTTATCATAGAGAAATAGGTTTGTTTGCTAAAAATGGGGATAGCGGTACAGAAAAATTAATAGCATATAGTAATGCGGGTAGTTATCATGGATATATCGATGACGAAACAAAAGAAATACCATATCAGCGTCTAATGATAAATATAGGTGTTGGTGATACAGACAATGTTTCAGGTCAGGTTGATGCAAGTAATGCTGTAACGATAGAAATGCTCAATGAACACGATGCTGATGAAAATGCCCATGATAATTTAATTAAACGTTTGTTTGGTTCTGCTACTGCTACAATGGAAAGTGTTAAAACTAGCGTGCAAAGTTGGTGCAAAGAAAGCATCGCCAGTTTATTAGGAATATCCAGTGCAACTACAGATAATATAAAAAGCAAAATAAAATCATGGGCTCAGGAGCAAATAGAAAGCTGGTTAGAAACATTAGGTATTCGATATAATATAGCTCAAAATGGTTATATTTGCCTCGGTAAATTATTTGGGGACGCAATTATACAGTGGGGA
>ENA-UERU01000543-UERU01000543.1-human-gut-metagenome-genome-assembly--contig:-NODE-543-length-29268-cov-5.524237_pt1 | contig 29268 bp, 18 predicted proteins | sample MGYA00242988_ERZ507989 | MGnify/ENA primary metagenome ERZ507989 (study PRJEB26167, sample SAMN06115519) | human gut metagenome | host: Homo sapiens | place: China:Hunan | collected 2015-08-21 | study...
CAAAGCGTAACGAACGCTGTATCAGCTAATTCGCTACGTTTTACCCAAATTTACTTTTTCGCTATGTGTTTATTTTACAAATGAAGGTCTCTACGGAAAATACAATGCTTATAAAGATAACATAAAGGATAAATTGACGGAACAGTCCACAAAAACTTTTGGCGGGACGTTGAGTGGTCCGATCATCAAAGACAAGCTGTTTTTCTTTGCCAATGCAGAAAACCGTAAGGAATCTTATCCCTCCCGTTTCTATGCCGGATATGACGAGAAAGGATTTTCCACCGATATGGCACAGAAAATCGCCGATAAGTATGAAGAATATACCGGAATCCGTGAGAGCTTCGGATCACGCGATGTAGATCAGAGGGCCTTTAATTTCTTAGGACGTATCGACTGGAATATCGACCGGAACAATAAACTGGCTTTCCGTTATCAGTATAATAACTCATACGATGACATTTTCAGCCCGTCAAGCACGACCTACTTCTTTAACGGGAGTGGTTACCGGATGAAAAATAAGACGAATTCGTTTGTGGCCGAGTGGAACTCCCATTGGAGCGATGTCTTGTATAACGAGTTCCGTGCAGGTGTTACGACAGTCCGGGATGAACGCCAGGTGGCTTATCAAGGGCCGAACGTAAAGATTAACGGTAGCGATAACAGCGGAACGAACAATACGACGGTCAACATCGGTACGGAGTATTCTTCAGGAGCAAACGCCCTGGATCAGGATATTTACACATTTGAGGACAATCTTTCCTGGTATAAGGGTAATCATACTTTTACCTTCGGTACGCACAATGAAATATTCCGGATGAAGAACCTCTTTATCCAGGCCGTTACCGGCTCATGGGAGTTCGGTTCGATGGACGCATTCTTGAATGACAGTCCTTCCAAATATGTATTCAAGTATACGGACCCCGATGTGACGGGCGGTAACTATCGCTATACGCCTATTATTAAAGCTGGTCAGTTTGGCTTCTATGCACAGGACAAATGGGATGTCGCCGATAATTTTTCGCTGACTTACGGTTTACGTTTTGATATCCCTTTGTTGTTTAATGATCCGACAGTCAATCATGAGTTCAATGAATATGCCGCAAGCAAAAATATTAAGGAAAGAGTAGGAGAAATGCCCGGCGCCAAAGTGATGGTATCTCCCCGTCTGGGATTCCGCTGGTATACGGACGATAGCCGGACCACCTTGATTCGTGGTGGACTGGGGTTGTTTACGGGGCGCGTTCCTTTTGTATGGCTTTCCAATGCTTATAATAATACCGGGGTTGAGCAGAAAGGTACGACTATCTTTGCTTCCGGTTCGACTTCCGCCCCTTCGTTGGGACAATATGCGGATGATCCGATCGGAGCCATGAATTCCCAAAAGGGAAATCCTGCGACCCCCGATATCGTGACCGTGTCCAAAGACTTTAAATATCCGCAGGTTTTCCGTGTGAACTTGGCATTGGAACGTGTCTTGCCCGGTGATGTGAAGATGACTTTGGAAGGGCTATATTCCAAAACATTCAATAACGTATATTTTGAGAACCTGGCATTATCGAGCAATGCCAAAGTCTATGCCGTTCCGGGTGTGGAAACTTCCGCCACTCCTTATTACTCCGTAGATAAGAAGTATTTCAGTATTACCAATCTGAAAAATACGAATATGGGATATACCTATTCTCTGTCCGCCTTGTTTGAAAAGAGCTTCCATTTCGGTTTGGACTTGGCTGCGTCTTATACGTTCGGGCATTCCAAATCGGTGTATGACGGAACCTCTTCTGTGGCTTATTCCAATTGGAAATATAATTATGCGGTAGATTCCAATAACCCTGGTCTGGCTTATTCCATGTTCGATATCCCTCACCGTGTGATGGTTTCTGTCGGTTATCGGACTCCCCGCTATGCCAAAGGCTTCATGGCAACTACCGTCTCTCTTGTCTATAACGGCTACGTGGGACAGCGTTACAGTCTGACGATGAACGAATCTTACTACGATGCCGAGAAAAAGAAAACGGTCTATATCGACTACAACGGTGACGGCTGGGGTGGAAACTCATTGCTTTATATCCCGACTGAAGACGAACTGCAGAAGATGGACTTCAAGACAGAAGAAGACCGTCGGAAGTTTGACGAATGGATCGAAGGCGACAGCTATGCAAAGAAACATCGTGGAGCGTACGCCATGCGTAACTCCAATTCGGCTCCGTGGGAAAACCGGGTCGACCTGCACGTGGCGCAGGATATCTTCGTGCTGAAAGACCGTGGCAGCAAATTCCAGGTGACATTCGACGTTACGAACTTTGCCAATATGTTGAATAAGAAATGGGGAACCACTTACACCGCAGCTTATAACGTAATGCCTTTGCAGGTAATCGGCAGTAAGAAGGGGGAAGATGGCAACTACACAAACACATATGCTTATAATTCGAGGAATACGATCACCAAGAATGATGTTTTGTCTCGCTGGCATGCCCAGATCGGTTTTAAATATATTTTCTAAACCTATATGTATAGATTTCAGACATTCATATTAGTAAGTCTCTTTTCGATAATCTGTTTGTCGATAGCCGGATGTACGGCTCACTCGAAGAAGGAACGCTACGTCGTAGTCCTGTCTATGGACGGTTTTCGTTCGGATTATCCGTCGCATGCACATACGCCGACGCTCGATTCATTGGCCTGCGTTGGGGTGAAGGCTGCTTTTCGTCCCAGCTTTCCGAGTGTGACTTTCCCGAACCATTACAGTATGGCGACAGGCTTGCATCCGGATCATCATGGATTGGTGAATAATTTCTTTTATGCCCCCGATCTGGATAGCGTCTATGTGATGGGAAATCCGAATCCAGCCTTTTTCGGAGGAGAGCCGATCTGGAACACGGCGGAAAAGCAGGGTGTCCGAACCGCCTCGTTCTATTGGGTCGGTAGTGAATATCCGATACAGGGATGCCGGCCTTCCATCTGGAAACCGTTCGATAAGAATGTTCCTTTTTCTGACAGGGCGGATTCGGTGATTGCCTGGTTGCAACTGCCGGAGGAAGTCCGCCCGCACCTGATCATGTGGTATATGGAAGAACCGGACGGAGTCGGGCATAGGGCAACCCCCGATTCGTCGGCAACCCTTTCAACGGTTGAACATTTGGACCGTATATTAGGTGACTTCTTTGCTGAAGCCCGTAGGCTGGATATCTTAGACCAGATTGATTTTATCGTCCTGTCTGATCATGGCATGGCAACTTATTATCCGGAGAATTATGTGAATCTGAACGATTATCTGCCTCGCGACAGTTTCGATTATGTTTTCGACGGAGTGCCGACTTTGCTTTATCCGAAACCGACTTATACAGATAGCGCTTATGCAATCCTGAAGCGTGTACCTCGTGTAACGGTTTGGAGAAAGAATGAGATTCCGGAAAAGTTCGTGTATGGAAAGAATCCGCGTATAGGCGATCTGTTCGTATTACCGGATATCGGGACGTATCTGCAATTCCGCCCCGAATCGTGTCCTGTATTCGCGGCTACACATGGATATGATAACTTTGCTCCGGAAATGGAGGCCATCTTCTATGCTGCAGGGCCTTCCTTCAAACAGAATGTCGAGCTGCCGGTGATGGCGAATGTCAATTTGTATCTGATAATTGCCCGCTTGCTGGATCTGCAGCCGGCTCCTAATGATGGAGATAGCGTGGTTGTTTCAACATTGTTCAGATAAGTATAATTTGCTTTCATCTGAGTGTAAGTCGGACTCGGAAGGCCACTATTTAAGTGGCAATAACCATACTTCTATTGCAAAACCGCTTAACCATAGACCTTTTGCCCTTAGTCGAATAGGTTTTCGCCCTTAGTCAAAAGCCCTTTCGACTAAGGGCGAAAACCTTTTTGCCTTTGGTCGAAAAGCAAAAGAGTAGTAGTCTTGGTTATAAATCTCAGTGTATATGTTTGTTAGTTTGGGTTGTTACGTCCTTATTTTTCACTAATATATAGTTGTGGATATAAAGCGGGAGGTGGCATGGTCAACTTGAATCAGGACGAGACACGTTTGTTCATAACCTGAAAAAGAAAAAGCCCGCAAATGAACTGCGAGCTTCTTGTAGTGCGTCCGGGGTTCGAACCCGAGTTTCCGCCGTGAGAGGGCGGCGTCCTAGACCACTAGACGAATGCACCGGGTAGTCTTTGTTTGACGTTGCGAAATTAGTAAATATTTTATTCCGATGTATCATTTGGAGAAATTTTTTTCCCTAAAATGTTTGTCTCCTGTCATTTTGGTATCCAAATTCTATGTGTCTCCACTAAAAGGCGTTAAAAGAGGTGTCAAATTCGTTTGTATTTCATTTGCGTTCAAGTTTATTTATTCTACCTTTGCCTTCTGTTATTGAACAATATACTATTGAACAATTACTAATACCAGTATTAAAATAACTAATATTATGGCAGAATTAAAAGAAAAACTTTTCTCAGAATTCGCACCTGTGTCTACTGAAGAGTGGATGGCGAAGATTACGGCCGACCTGAAAGGGGTTCCGTTTGAGAAAAAGCTTGTTTGGAAGACAGGCGAAGGATTTAATGTGAATCCTTTCTATCGTGCAGAAGACATCGAAGGTTTGAAGACTACCGAGTCTCTTCCCGGTGAATTCCCTTATGTTCGCGGAACAAAGAAGGACAACGATTGGAAGGTGCGCCAGAACATCGAAGTCACCTGTTTCAAAGGTGCTAATGAAAAAGCCCTTGACATCCTGAATAAGGGTGTGACGTCTCTTGGCTTCATCATTAAGGGAAGCGACGTAAACGCTGAAAACATTGCTACCTTACTTGACGGGATTTGTCCTGAGTGTGTGGAACTGAATTTCAATACTTGCAACTGCAAGGCTGAAATGCTGATCGGTATTCTCGCCGACTATTTCAAAGGCAAAGGCGCAGACCTGGAAAAATGCAAAGGGTCTGTAAACTACGACCCGTTCAAGAAACCTCTGGTAAAAGGTAAGGAAAATGAAAACTGGGTGGAAGCTGCTGCCGCTGTGCTCAAAGCGGGTGCTGCTCTGCCGGGTTACAAAGTATTGGCAGTGAATGCCTTCTACTTCAACAATGCAGGTGCTTATATCTCTCAGGAGTTGGGATATGCATTGGCTTGGGGAAACGAACTGCTGGCTAAGCTGACCGAGGCAGGCCTGGACGCTACGGAAGTGGCCAAGAAGATCAAATTCAATTTCGGTATCAGCTCCAACTACTTCATGGAAATCGCCAAGTTCCGTGCCGCTCGTTGGCTGTGGGCAGAAATCGTTGCCGCCTACAACCCTGCTTGCCAGTGCGCTTGCAAGATGCATGTTCATGCACAGACTTCGGAATGGAACATGACGGTTTATGATGCTCACGTAAACTTGCTGCGTTCACAGACGGAAGCCATGTCTGCTGCTCTTGCCGGTGTCGATTCGATCACGGTTCGTCCGTTCGACAAGACTTATCAGACTCCGGACGACTTCTCCGAACGTATAGCCCGCAACCAGCAGTTGTTGTTGAAGGAAGAATGTCATTTGGATAAGGTTGTCGATCCTTCTGCCGGTTCTTATTATGTGGAAGTTTTGACAAACTCTCTGGCTGATGTAGCCTGGAAGTTGTTCTTGGAAGTGGAAGATAAAGGCGGTTTTGGTGCGGAAGTCGCTTCCGGCGAAATCCAGAAAGCAGTTAATGCATCCAACGAAGCCCGCAAGAAAGCAGTCGCTACCCGTCGTGAAATCCTGTTAGGAACCAACCAGTTCCCGAACTTCAACGAAGTGGCTGCCGAAAAGATCCAGAACGAAGCTGCCGGTTGCTGCTGTGGTGGTGGTCACAATTGCGGTGAAGCGACTATCACGGCTCTCGATTTCTCACGGGGTGCTTCGGAATTTGAAGCTTTGCGTCTGGCAACGGAAAAGAGCGGCAAGACTCCGAAAGTATTCATGCTGACGATCGGTAACCTGGCTATGCGCCTGGCTCGTTCTCAGTTCTCAAGCAACTTCTTTGCTTGTGCAGGATATAAGGTCATTGATAACTTAGGCTTCGATACGGTTGAAGCCGGTGTGGAAGCCGCTGTTGAGGCTGGTGCTGAAATCGTGGTTCTTTGCTCAAGCGATGATGAATATGCAGAATTGGCTCCTGCTGCTTACAAGGCTTTGGCCGGAAGAGCAGAATTTGTTGTAGCCGGTATGCCTGCTTGCATGGAAGATCTGAAAGCAGTAGGCATCGACCAATATGTAAATGTAAAGAGCAACGTGCTTGAGACATTGAAAGCTTTCAACGTAAAATTAGGAATTAATTGATTTATGATTTATGATTTATAATTTATGATTGGCAGTTCGTTGCCATGAATCATAAATCGCAAATCATAAATGGTGAATCTCAAATCATCAGAGATATGAGACCAAATTTTAAAAACATAGATATAAAGAATGCCGGTTTTGCAGCTACTAATGCTGCCGAATGGGCAAAAGCCAATGGCATCGAGGCCAATTGGAAAACACCCGAGCACATCGAGGTGAAACCCGTATATACTAAAGAAGACCTGGAAGGTATGGAACATCTGAACTATGCTTCCGGTCTGCCTCCTTATTTGCGTGGTCCGTATAGCGGCATGTACGCTATGCGTCCTTGGACAATCCGCCAGTATGCAGGTTTCTCAACTGCTGAAGAGTCCAACGCATTCTACCGTCGTAACCTGGCTTCCGGCCAGAAAGGTCTGTCTGTCGCTTTCGACCTTCCGACGCACCGTGGTTATGATGCCGACAACGAACGTGTGGTAGGTGATGTCGGTAAAGCCGGTGTTTCTATCTGTTCGTTGGAAAACATGAAAGTTTTGTTCGATGGTATTCCTTTGAATAAGATGTCTGTATCCATGACAATGAACGGTGCCGTACTTCCTGTACTGGCATTCTATATCAATGCCGGTTTGGAACAGGGCGCCAAGTTGGAAGAGATGGCCGGTACGATCCAAAACGATATCCTGAAAGAATTCATGGTGCGTAACACTTATATCTACCCGCCTGAATTCTCCATGCGTATCATTGCCGATATCTTCGAATACACTTCTCAGAAGATGCCGAAGTTCAACTCCATCTCCATCTCCGGTTACCACATGCAGGAAGCAGGTGCGACGGCCGATATCGAAATGGCTTATACGCTTTGCGACGGTCTTGAATATCTTCGTGCCGGTGTGAATGCAGGTATCGATATCGATGCTTTCGCTCCGCGTCTGTCCTTCTTCTGGGCGATCGGTGTGAACCATTTCATGGAAATCGCCAAGATGCGTGCTGCACGTATGTTGTGGGCGAAGATCGTGAAGAGCTTCGGTGCCAAGAACCCGAAATCTCTGGCTTTGCGTACTCACTGCCAGACTTCTGGTTGGTCGTTGACCGAACAGGACCCGTTCAACAACGTTGGCCGTACTTGTATTGAAGCTATGGCTGCTGCTTTGGGGCACACGCAGTCTTTGCACACGAATGCATTGGACGAAGCGATCGCTTTGCCGACAGACTTCTCTGCACGTATCGCTCGTAACACTCAGATTTATATCCAGGAAGAAACAAAGATCTGTAAGGAAATCGACCCGTGGGCTGGTTCTTACTATGTGGAATCTCTGACGAACGAATTGGTTCATAAAGGCTGGGCTTTGATCCAGGAGATCGAAAGCATGGGCGGTATGGCGAAAGCTATCGAAACCGGTCTGCCCAAGATGCGCATCGAAGAAGCGGCTGCCCGTACGCAGGCTCGGATCGACTCCGGTATCCAGACAATCGTTGGTGTGAACAAATATCGTCTGCCGAAGGAAGATCCGATCGATATCCTTGAAATCGATAATACTGCCGTTCGTAACGAGCAGATCGAACTGCTGAAAGAACTGCGTGCCAACCGTGATGAAGAAGCCGTACAGAAAGCATTGGCCGACATCACGGAATGTGTTCGTACGAAGAAAGGCAACTTGCTGGAACTGGCTGTCAAGGCAGCCGGCTTGCGTGCATCACTGGGAGAAATCTCCGATGCTTGCGAAGTTGTAGTAGGTCGTTATAAAGCAATCATCAGAACTATATCAGGCGTGTATTCATCAGAAACTAAGAAAGATGCAGACTTCCAGAAGGCTTGTGAGCTGACTGCCGAGTTTGCCAAGAAAGAAGGTCGCCAGCCGCGTATCATGATCGCTAAGATGGGTCAGGACGGACACGACCGTGGTGCTAAAGTTGTAGCTACAGGTTATGCAGACTGTGGTTTCGACGTGGATATGGGACCGTTGTTCCAGACTCCGGCCGAAGCTGCCCGCCAGGCTGTAGAAAACGACGTTCACGTAATGGGTGTTTCTTCTTTGGCTGCCGGACACAAGACTTTGGTTCCGCAGGTGATCGAAGAACTGAAGAAGTTAGGACGCGAAGATATCATCGTGATAGCTGGTGGCGTTATTCCTGCACAGGATTATGACTTCCTGTACAAGGCGGGCGTTGCTGCCATCTTTGGTCCGGGTACTTCTGTGTCGAAGGCTGCTGTTCAGATTCTGGAAATACTGTTAGGTGAATAATAAAAACGTAAGTTTTTTCCAATAAAAGCCGCGCAGTTTCCGTTTGGAAATTGCGCGGTTATTTTTTCAATATAATACAGATATGACAATGAAACAGAAGTTTGCTTCAGAGAACACGACGTTTGCCGTCCTCATGGGATTGCTGGCTGTCCTTTTGCTTGTACCGTCTTGTACGACGGATGATAAGGTTCCGGATCTCTCTGACGAGGGTACGAATGATTGGATCTATAAGGTCATGACGGATTACTATTTATGGAATGAGGATGTGCCTGACAAAGGGGACTTGAACTTTTCGCAATCTCCAGATAAGTTCTTCGGTTCATTGTTGTCTGATCAGGATGGCGTAAAATACGGAGACGGATGGCTCACTTTTTCCCGGATAGAGAAAAAGGAAGAGGAGACGAAATCTGTTTCGGAGTCCGATTCGTATGGTTTTGAGTTTGCATCGTATAAACACGGCGACCTTTATTATGCTTGGGTTTTGTATGTCTTGCCTGGCTCTCCTGCTGCCGAAGCCGGATTGGAACGGGGGGACTGGATTATTGCTGTTGGTAGTGAGACTCCGAACGTGACGAACATGTCTGCTTTTTATAGTGGAAGTGAAACTACTTTTTTATTGGCTGATGCGGTAAGGAAAGGTAATGAGGTCACTTTTTGTAACCAAAAAACTGTTTCGATTGCAGCTTCCCGCGCAGTGGAAGACACGCCTTTTCTGAAAGATTCCGTCTATACGGTGGGTGGCAAGAAGGTCGGTTATCTGGTTTACAACAGTTTTTCTTCCGGCCCGGACGATGAAAGTACAATCTATGACGACCGGATGAAACAGGTCTTTGCCGGGTTTAAGGTTGAAAATGTGGACGAGTTTATATTGGATTTGCGATATAATCAGGGAGGTTTGGTCACTTGTGCGCAGTTGATGACCTCTCTTCTGGCTCCGGCCGATGCTTTGGGTAAGACATTCTGTATTATGGAGCATAACGAAAAGCAATCAAAAAGTGATGAAACTTTGCTGTTGAGAAAAAATTCTGAAATAGGAAATGCTAATCTGGACTTGAAACGCATTTACGTGCTGACAGGAAGTGTGACCGCATCTGCTTCGGAAGCCGTGATCAATTGCCTGATCCCTTATCTTACCCGTAGTAACATTACGATCATAGGAGAAAAAACGATTGGCAAGCGGGTGGGCAGCAATACTTTCGGAACCAAGGAAGAATATGACTGGCTGTTACATCCGATTACATTACGCATTTATAATGCTGACCACGAGGCTGACTATGCAAATGGTTTTGAACCAGATGTAAAGATCGAGGAACTGGTTATAGGAAATGATTTGTTGCCCTTCGGAGATACGAACGAGAGGCTGCTGAGTGAGGCGCTTTCGCGGATAAGCGGATTGAAGAGCCTGCCGGTACATGCGGAAAGCGAAGGTCGTATTTTGCTCACCCCGTCATCTCTCGAAAGAAAACAAACGAAAGGTCTTATCTTCGAAGAGGGAAAATAAGGCCTCTTGTGCCGTCTATAATTGAAGGTCTTCTGCCAGCTTGGTTTTATTTTTGATGTACTTACAAAGATATTTTTCTCTTCCGGCAAAAGCTCATATTTTATCCTTATTTTTGTTTCCGGTATCAACTAATTACGTTATGAAAATGATAAATTGCTTCATTCCGTTCCTTTCTTTACCCCAGGCCAGGCAAACCGTAAGAGCGTTGGGGTTATGTGACCGGATAAAGAATATCTACTTGTTGGCGACGGAAAAGATTCCCGATGAGGTCGAGGGTTGTGAGATGCTGATGATCGATTCGCCCGCTAGTACCGCTACTTTCCGGACGATTGCTTTACATGCAGATACGGCCTATACATTATTATATACCAAATATACGGCATTCGAGCCGGGGCAGTTCGCCTTCGAACGCCTGTTGGCTATTGCCGGCGATACGAATGCCGGAATGCTTTATGCGGATCGTTACCTGTTAAAAAACGGCAACAGCCAACAGGCTCCTGTCATAGACTATCAGAAAGGAAGCTTGCGTGATGATTTTGATTTCGGCTCCCTGCTGTTTTTCCGTTCGTCCGTTTTGAAGCAGGCGGTCCGGGCGATGGATGCTGATTACCGTTTTGCCGGGCTGTATGACCTTCGCCTTCGTGTCTCGGAGCTGGCCGAACTGGTTCATGTCAATGAATATTTGTACTCGGAAGTGGAGACGGATATCCGCAAGAGCGGAGAGAAGTTGTTCGATTATGTTGATCCGAAAAACCGGGCGGTGCAGATCGAGATGGAAGCTGTTTGTACGGCCTACCTGAAACGGGTCGGCGGTTATCTTGCCCCGGACTTTGAACCGGTCACCTTCGATGCTGGCGGTTTCGAGCAGGAAGCCTCCGTTATCATCCCGGTCCGCAACCGTATCCGTACGATAGAAGATGCTATCCGTTCCGTGCTGGCACAAAAAACGACCTTCCGCTTTAATCTGATTATTGTGGATAACCATTCGACAGACGGAACTTCCGAAGCGATCGAAAAATATACCGCAGACGGACGTGTGGTTCATTTGGTTCCGGAACGTTCCGATCTGGGGATCGGCGGTTGCTGGAACGTGGGTGTGCATCATCCGGCTTGTGGCAAGTTTGCCGTCCAGCTCGATAGCGACGATGTATATAGCGGTCCTGATACGTTGCAGAAGATCGTTGATGCTTTTTACGAACAGAACTGCGCGATGGTTGTCGGAACCTATCGGATGACCGATTTCAAGATGAACGAAATACCGCCCGGCATCATCGACCATCGGGAGTGGACGCTTGAAAACGGACGTAACAATGCGCTCCGCATCAACGGTCTGGGAGCTCCCCGTGCCTTTTATACACCTGTGCTCCGGAGGATCAACCTTCCGAATACAAGCTATGGAGAAGATTATGCTTTGGGGCTGCGAATCTCCCGCACCTGGCGTATCGGGCGCATCTATGATGTCCTTTACCTCTGCCGCCGCTGGGAAGACAATTCGGATGCCGCGCTCGATGTCGTGAAAATGAACGGACATAATACCTACAAAGACCGTATCCGTACTTGGGAATTGCAGGCGCGGATTGCCTTGAACGCTCATTCGCCCAAATGATTTCTTCTTGGTCTTTTGGCCGTTTGCTCACTATGGATTCTTTTTTCACTACATTTGTGTTGCGGGACAAGTTGCCGGCAACCATGAAAACACGAAGCTTATGAATGATTTGGAACGAGAAATAGAATTCCTGCTGATAGACCAAAAGCAGGATTGGAAACTGGCAAGGGAGAATTATGGTTCTTTGACCAATGTGCAGACGCGTTATTTCCAGGATGATTACAGGACAACGATTCTTCAATTTAATCCGGAACGGATTCGTTCTTCCGCAGCTAAGATCGACAAGGCATCCTTGCTGGCGCGCCCCTGTTTTTTCTGCCATCGGCCGGAAGAACAAAAGGGAGTGACGTATAATGATGCGTTTGAAATACTGGTTAATCCATATCCTATTTTCGAAGACCATCTGACCGTTCCCCTGCGTTGGCATGAAAAGCAACAGATAAAGCCTTATTACGAGGATATGCTGGACATCGTTTCGGATTTATCCGACTATGCCTTGTTCTATAATGATCCTAAATTCGGTGCTTGCGCTCGGGACCATATGCTTTTCCAACCTGGAAAGAAAGAGGAGTTTCCGGTTGTGAGAAATTGGCCGAACTTCCCGAAACAGGTCGTTTGGGAAAGTGAACGGACTGGTTTCTATGCTTCAGTCGATCTCCTTCCGGTCTGTTTTATCCTAGTGTCGAGGGATAAGGGTGAGGCGGCGGCCGTTTTCGAGTTGTTATACGACATGATGCCGATGGGACCGGATGATTACGAACCAATGATGAACCTGTTGGCCTGGAGGGAGGATGATGTTTGGATTACCTGTATCTTCCCCCGGCGGGAATTGCGTCCATCCTGCTATTATGCCGAGGGAGATGCCAATATTCTCATCAGCCCGGCGACGGTCGAGATGGCCGGTTTATTTGTCGTCCCTTTGGAAAAGGACTTTAAGAAAGTGACATTTGCAGACCTCGAAAAGGTCTGGGAAGAGGTAAGTATTACGGAGGATGAGGAGAATGAGCTCATCCGGAAAATAAGAGATGAAGTATGACATCATATAAGCCTATGTCTGATAAGCCATCTGTACGGTCTCCTTGGTTTTGGGTTCCTTCCCTGTATTTTGCGCAGGGAATACCTTATGTCGCGGTGATGATCGTCTCTGTCCTTATGTATAAGCGCCTGGGAGTTTCAAATACCGATATCGCCCTTTATACGAGTTGGCTGAATCTGCCCTGGGTGATCAAACCTTTTTGGAGTCCTTTTGTGGATTTGCTGAAGACTAAACGCTGGTGGGTGGCCACGATGCAGTTATTGATCGGGGCAGGACTTGCCGGAGTGGCGTTTACGATCCCGACGACGTTCTTTTTCCAGGCTTCATTGGCTGTATTCTGGTTGCTGGCTTTCAGTTCCGCCACACATGATATTGCGGCGGACGGCTTTTACATGCTGGCTCTCGATTCGCATGAACAGGCTTTCTTCGTCGGTATCCGGAGTACTTTTTACCGGATTGCGATTATTGCCGGACAGGGTGTGCTGGTCATGTTTGCCGGATTTCTGGAAAACAGTACGGGGAATATCCCGCTTGCCTGGTCTGTTACATTCTTTATTTTAGGCGGGCTGTTTTTGGCTTTGTTCCTGTATCACCGGTATATACTTCCTTTGCCGAAAGGGGATAAGCCATCGGCTACGGTGACTCCTTCCACAATCTTAAAAGAGTTTTTCGCGACTTTCGCCTCTTTTTTCAAAAAGAAACAAGCCTTTGTCGCGATCCTGTTTATGCTGTTGTACCGTTTTCCGGAAGCCCAGTTGACTAAATTGGTAACGCCTTTCCTGGTCGATCCCCGCGAAGTGGGTGGCTTGGGGCTTTCGACGGCTGAAATCGGACTGGTGTACGGGACGATCGGTACGATCGGTTTGACATTGGGCGGAATATTGGGAGGTATCGCCGCCTCGGCAGGAGGATTGAAGAAATGGATCTGGCCGATGGCGTTGGCAATTTCCCTTCCTGACGCTGTCTTTATTTATTTGAGCAGTGCGTTGCCTGATAATTTGTGGATAGTCAACATTTGCGTATTTATCGAACAGTTTGGATACGGCTTTGGCTTTACGGCCTATATGTTGTATCTGATTTATTATTCCGACGGAGAACATAAGACGGCACATTATGCGATCTGTACGGCTTTTATGGCTTTGGGCCTGATGCTTCCTGGAATGGCGGCCGGCTGGTTGCAGGAACAGATGGGCTACGAGAATTTCTTCTGGTGGGTGATGGGATGTTGCCTGGTGACGTTGCTTGTCACGGCCTGCCTGAAGATCGATCCCGAATTCGGGAAGAAGAAACAAGGAAATAACTAAATATATTTGCTTTGTATGGTGGCGAAAACGATATTGATAGCGGATGGCGGTTCCACGAAAACGGATTGGAGTATTGTGTCCGGCAATTGGGAGATAGACCGGATCAGGACAGGAGGAATTAATCCTTTTTTCCAGACGGAAGAGGAGATCTCGGCTGAGATAAGGGACAATCTGATTCCCCGGATAAGGGAGTCCGATTCTGTCGGGGCCGTTTACTTTTATGGTGCCGGATGTGCATTCACGGAAAAGAACGAGATTATACGCCGTTCTGTCACGCGCTATCTGCCGGTCCCGGTGGAGGTCGGCAGCGATTTGCTGGCAGCCGCCCGTGCCCTTTGTGGAGACAGCCCCGGCATTGCTTGTATTTTGGGGACCGGTTCCAACTCCTGTCTGTATGACGGAAAGGGTATTGTCAAGAGCATATCTCCGTTGGGCTTTGTCTTGGGAGATGAGGGGAGTGGCGCCGTACTTGGAAAATTGTTGGTTGGGGATGTGTTGAAGAACCAGTTGCCGGCAGCTTTGCAAGAGGCTTTTTGGGCGGAGTCCGGTTTGACACCGGCCATCATTATGGAAAAGGTTTATAAAGGGTCTTTCCCGAATCGTTTTTTGGCAAGCCTGTCTCCTTTTTTGCTCCGGCATATAGAAGAACCTGCAATACGTGATCTGGTGAACAATAGCTTCCGGGCGTTCTTTGCCCGCAATGTCATGCAGTATGATTACCGGGAGCATCCTGTCTATCTGACAGGCTCCATTGCTTGGTATTATCAGGATATATTGAAAGATGTTGCTCGTGAGTTCGAGCTTCGATTAGGAACGATCGTTCAAAGTCCGGTTCAAGGTCTGATCCACTATCACTGTGTTTTATAAATAATAAATTATCTAATTCGGTTTTTATCATGAAAAAATCTTTATTCTTATTGTGTTTGCTTCTGGGGATGTTGGGTAATTGTGCGTTGGTGTTGGCACAACCGACCCAGAAGTTGGTCAATGTGGTGGTTTCGCCTGATCGTATCGATTGGAAATGCAAGGCGAAGGAAGAAGTCAAGTTTACGGTACAGGTTTTCAAGAATGAGAATTTGTTGAAAGATGTAGTTGTCGATTATGAGTTGGGACCGGAATATTTTCCGACGGTTGTAAAGAAAGACGTTCGTTTGGCGGATGGAAAAACGATACTGAAAGCGAAGATGAATGAACCCGGATTCTTGCGTTGCAGGGTGACGGCCAAAGTGGACGGACGGAAGTATGAAGGGATGGCGACAGTTGGCGTGGATGAAACGAGGATTCGGCCGACGACGGTCAATCCGGAAGATTTTGATGCTTTCTGGACCGGTGCGATCGCTGAAGCCCGTAAGCAGCCGCTAGATCCCAAGATGACTTTGTTGCCGGAAAGATGCACTTCTACGCAGAATGTCTATCATGTCAGTTTCCAGAATGAACGCCCCGGTTCCCGTATATATGGCATTCTGATTGTACCGAAGAAAACTGGTAAATATCCGGCGGTCCTCCAGGTTCCAGGAGCGGGTATACGTCCTTATAACGGATTCAATTTGGGAGAAGATATCATTACGTTGGAGATTGGAATACATGGTGTTCCTGTGACGATGCCGCAGGAAGTGTATAACAACTTGGCTGCTGGAGCATTGAACGGATATAATGCAATGAACAAGAATAATCGCGATACGCATTACTACAAACGGGTCTATCTCGGTTGCGTGCGGGCTGTGGACTTCCTCTATTCTTTGCCTGAGTTTGATGGAAATACAGTCGGTGTGACCGGTGGAAGCCAGGGAGGAGCCTTGTCTATTGTCACGGCCGGACTAGACCCGCGTATCAAGTTTCTTGCTGCTTTCTATCCGGCCTTGTGCGATTATGCCGGCTATCTGCATAAACGTGCGGGAGGCTGGCCGCATTATTACCGGAATGCGCAGCCTGTGGCAAACGAAGTGGAAACGCTCGCTTACTTTGATGTCGTGAATTTTGCCCGCCGGGTGAACGCTCCGGGCTGGTATAGCTGGGGATATAATGATGTGACTTGTCCTCCGACATCCATGTATTCGGCCTACAATGTTATTCCGGGAGTGAAGGACTTGCATCTTTACCTCGAAACCGGTCACTGGACATATCCGGAACAGCAGTCGGAACGTATTGAATGGTTGAAAGATAAATGCGGAAAGTAAATATGTTTCCCGGTTAATAATAATGCATGTATGTCGAATTTAAAGTATTTTTTAGCGGGGGTGTTAATTATGGCAATAACATCGTGTATGCAAAAGGATAGTGAATTGTTTTTGTTTGTCGGATCGTATGCGGGTGCTACAGACCCTGGTATAAATCTGTTTCGCTTCGATGTGGAGAAAGGGACGGCTGTGCCGGTGAAAAGCCTGTCGGGCATTCAAGATCCTTCTTATCTGACAGTGAGCCGGGATGGCAAGTTTGTCTATTCGGTAAGTGAAACTGCTGTGCCGGACGCAAAAGTATGTGCCTATTCGTTTGACAAGCAAACCGGGACGCTTTCTTTGCTGAACGAGCAGCATACGGATGGGAGCGCTCCCTGCTATATCTGGGTGGACAGTAAACACCGGATGGCTGTCACGGCCAACTACAACGGCGGAAGCATAAGTGTTTTCTCCATCTCGGCCGATGGAGCTTTGCTACCGGCTGAAGTATATGCGTATGAAGGAGGAAGACCGGGGTCCGAACGCCAGGCGGTTCCGCATCTGCATTGTGTGTATGCTTCGCCAGATGAGAACTATCTGTATGCCAACGATCTGGGAACGGACCGGATTTATAAATACGAGATCATTGCTTCCGATAAAGGCTTGAGTTTGCGGGAAGGGACGCCTGCCTCTTTTAGTTTGCCGGCGGGAGAAGGTCCGCGCCATACGGTTTTTCATCCGAACGGGAAATGGGCTTACCTGATTAGCGAGTTTTCGGGCCGCGTCGCTCTCATGTATTACGACAAGGGCAACCTGACCCCGGTCCGGTTTGTAGAAGCCGATACGTTACATGTCTCCGGTAGTGCCGATATACACATCACACCGGACGGTCGTTTCCTATATGCCTCTAACCGTCTGAAAGGTGACGGTATCGCGATTTTTTCTATCGATCTGGAAAACGGGCAATTGACAAAGATTGGTTATCAGCTGACCGGCATTCATCCGCGTAATTTCGTCATCACCCCCAACGGCAAGTTCCTGCTTTGCGCTTGTCGGGATAGTCATATCGTGCAGGTTTACGAAATAGACAAGCAAAGCGGTTTGTTGAAAGATACGGGAAAAGACATCCGGGTTAGTAAGCCTGTTTGCTTGAAGTTTACCGACATGTAAATGTGATATTTTTAGTAGCTTTGCAACGTGTAAATTGTAATAAGCTATGTCATTCATTAAGATAACGGAACAGAATTCTCTCTATAACGACCTGGAACGGAAGTCCGTCCGGGCCTTGCTTGAAGATATCAATACGGAAGATCAGAAAGTGGCGTTGGCTGTCCGAGAGACAATCCCCAAAATAGAAGAATTGGTTTTGCAGATCGTTCCCCGCATGAAGCAGGGCGGACGGATCTTTTATCTGGGAGCCGGAACCAGCGGGCGGTTGGGAGTTTTGGATGCTTCCGAAATCCCCCCGACGTTTGGGATGCCTTCCACACTGATTGTCGGCTTGATAGCTGGTGGCGATACTGCCCTCCGGAATCCTGTGGAGAATGCTGAAGACGATGAGGAACGCGGCTGGCAGGAATTGTTGGAGCACCGGGTTAATACGAAGGATACCGTGATCGGCATTGCTGCTTCCGGGACGACTCCCTATGTGATCGGTGCCCTTCGCAAAGCACGTGAACAGGGCATCCTGACTGCCTCCATTTCCAGCAATCCAGATTCACCGATGGCGATGGAGGCCGATATCGCAATCGAAATGATTGTCGGGCCGGAGTTTGTCACTGGCAGTTCCCGTATGAAATCCGGCACGGGGCAGAAAATGATCCTGAACATGATCTCCACCTCCGTTATGATCCGATTGGGTAGGGTTAAAGGAAACCGGATGGTCAATATGCAGCTCACCAATCAGAAACTTATAGACCGTGGAACCCGCATGGTTGCCGAGGAATTGAATCTTCCCTATAACCAATCCCGCCATCTGCTGTTGATGTACGGCTCCGTTCAGGAAGCTGTCGAGGCTTACCGCAAAGCTTAACGGGTCTGGAGTCGGTTTCAGCTTTTTTCTGTAAGAAGATGAGAAATATATGGAAAATATCTTTATATTTGTCCCATGCATTGTTCCTGCTTCGCAATCGCGGAAAAGGATTAAAAGGGAATCGGGTGTAAATCCCGGACAGTCCCGCTGCTGTAAGCTTCAAAACGGAATGGGCAATTCTTTTATGCCACTGACGTGAGTCGGGAAGGCGCTCATGCCGGAAGTAAGTCAGAAGACCTGCAACGCATATTTTTTCGACGGCTTCGAGGATAGGCCGGAAGAGAACTGTGAAGCCGTAGGCTTTTGCCTTTCTTTATTTCCGTTTCCCGTAGCTATTTACTTGTTTTTAATTATTTTGCCATAATAATTAGGAAAAGAGGCATGAATCTGTGGGTGGGATGAGCTCCGCCTCGATTCATGCTTTCCTTTTATGAGTGTGATTAATCTTCCGGCTTTTGTCGTATAAACCTTTTTTTCGTACCTTTGTGCGTTTCCTCCATAAAGAGAGGAAGATAAATACGACTTCAAATTTGTATATGGAAATGAGAAAAACAGTATTATATGGCGTTTTGGCCTTTTGTTTGGTTGTGTTGAATTCTTGTTTGGGAGACCCGGCCACCCAATTGACGATGGCAAACCAGGCAGGGGTAGTGGTGACCGGTTACGGACCTGGTAAGGCTATTTATACCAAGGGGGACGTAGTGGTCTCTTCGGAAGACTTCCAGAATGCCAATGTGGAAAACGGAGAATGTATTTTGTTTGATTATTCCATCGATTACGGGGTCGCAAACAATATGGGGGCAGGGACGGATACCAGTTATACCGAGGCTATTATTTATGAAAATACGATCTCGGAGGTCAATCGTTGGAACTTCTATAATACATTGACCGATACCTCTATTGTTGCAAAGGACGAACTATTGCTTTCTTCCCTTCAGGCTCGTTCCGCTTATATCAGAGGCAATTTGTTCCTGTTCACGGAGATAAGCAATCACCCGGCAAACCAAGTGGACAGTTTCTCTTTGTCCTATAATTCGGATAAATTGTTGGGAGACGATAATATTTATAGCCTCTACCTCCGCACGATCAGAATCAAGGCGGACACGACAAGAGGCGAGGCGATGATTATTCCTTGTGCGTTCAATATCGAAGATCTGGTGAAAAAGGCGGAAAAGAATCATTCGGATGAACTGAAGTTCCGGATTAACTATGCATATTCGTTCGGGAAGGATTCTGCATCGATAAACTGGAAAAGTTCCGACGTGTTTACAATAGACTTGACAGGAAAAGGCAAATAAAATGATAAATAGCAAACGAGCGTATTGAAAAATGTATAAAGAGATATTTAAATTGGTTGTAGCCATCATCTCCCAGCCGGGAAAGGCGTGGGATATTCTGACGAGAAAAGAAGAAAAGGACGATGAGTTTTTATCCCGGTTTGTGTATCCTCTCATCGGATTCGTTACGGTTGCTGCTTTTTTAGGCGTGCTGTTCACTCGGAAGGAGTTTGATGTCGAACTGGCGTTGAAGTCGTCTATCCGGACATTAGTCGCTGCGTTCGGCGGCTTTTATCTGGCTTCCTATTTGCTGAATGAGATTTGGCAGGGATGGTTCAAACGGGAGAAGGATATGAAACTGTGTCAACGCTTTGTCGGCTATTCGTCTTCGTTGATGTTTGCATTGAACATCGTGTTGATGTTACTTCCGGAGTTTTTCTTTTTGCGTATATTTGTATTATATACGTTTTATATCGTGTGGGAAGGAGCCGGCCCTTATATGCAGGTTGAGGAGAAGATACGCCTGAAGTTTGTCGGGACCGCGACCGGTCTGATTTTGCTGACGCCCTGGTTGATCGAGGTAATTCTTTCCATGCTGATGCCCGGTTTACGTTTTTGATAAAAGAAGTAAGATGAAAGAGAAGATTAGTAATAACATACAGATAAAGAACAAACGGGCGACTTTCGATTATGAGTTGCTCGACACGTTTACGGCAGGGATTGTGCTGACCGGTACGGAGATCAAATCGATACGCTTGGGAAAGGCAAGTTTGGTTGATACGTTCTGTATTGTGGAGAAGGGCGAATTGTGGGTGAAAAATATGTATGTGGCAGAATATTTCTACGGGACATACAATAACCATACGACTCGCCGTGACCGTAAGTTGCTGCTGACTAAAAAAGAATTGCGGAAGATTGAAAGTGCTGCCCGCAATAATGGCTTTACAATTATTCCGACACGTCTTTTCATTAATGAAAAGGGACTAGCTAAAGTTGTTGTTGCTATCGCCAAAGGTAAGAAGGAATATGATAAACGCGATTCTATCAAAGAGCGGGACGACCGCCGGGAGATGGATCGTGCATTTAAACGGAATTGAAAGAATTTATAATTTATGATTTATGCGTCACAAATAAATCATAAATCGCAAATCATAAATCATAACATGGATAAAGAGATATTTTTGAATGTCCTGAAAGAACGTATTTTGATTCTGGACGGAGGAATGGGTACGATGGTCCAGGGATTTAAACTGACCGAGAAAGATTATCGCGGAAAACAGTTTGCTGATTGGACGAGCGACCTGAAAGGAAATAACGACCTGTTATGTATCACCCGGCCGGATGTGATCAAATCGATCCACCGTCAGTATCTGGATGCCGGTGCCGATATTTTTACAACCAACACTTTCAATGCAAATGCTATCTCGATGGAGGATTACGGCATGCAAGGGCAGGTGAGAAATATCAATTTGGCTGCCGGAAAGTTGGCGCGTGAGGTGGCCGATGGCTTTATGAAGGAACATCCGGATCGCACGATCTTTGTAGCTGGTTCTGTCGGCCCAACTAATAAGACTGCTTCGATGAGCCCTGACGTGAGCGATCCGGCTTACCGTGCTGTCACCTACTTGGATTTGTATAGTGCCTATAAAGAACAGGTAGACGCTTTGGTAGACGGGGGCGTGGATATCGTCTTGTTTGAAACGACTTTCGATACGCTGAATGTGAAAGCCGGGCTGGAAGCTGCCGAAACTGTGTTGAAGGAAAAAGGCAAGGATTTACCGATTATGCTTTCTCTGACGTTATCTGCCCAGGGAGGACGTACGTTTTCGGGGCAGACATTGCTTGCGTTTTTGGCTTCCGTGCAACATACCAATATTGTTAGTGTCGGTCTGAACTGCTCTTTCGGTGCTGCCGATATGAAGCCTTTTCTGGCTGAATTGGCAAAACATGCTCCCTATTATATAAGTGCTTATCCGAACGCCGGTCTGCCGAACAGTTTCGGTTCCTATGATGAGACGCCGGAAAAGATGGCTGTTCATGTAAAATCTTTTATTGACGAAGGGCTGGTGAATATATTGGGAGGCTGTTGTGGTACGACGCCGGCCCATATTGCCAAATATCCCGAACTGGTAAAGGGGGCTAAGCCGCATATCCCGGCTCCTAAGCCTGGGTGTCTTTGGTTATCCGGTTTGGAACTGCTTGAAGTTAAGCCGGAGAATAATTTCGTGAATGTCGGCGAACGATGCAATGTGGCTGGTTCACGTAAGTTCTTGCGCTTGATCAAGGAAGAAAATTATGAAGAGGCTTTGACAATTGCCCGCAAGCAGGTGGAAGACGGCGCGCAGGTGATCGATATCAATATGGATGACGGAATGTTGGATGCCGTGAAGGAGATGACGACTTTCTTGAACTTGATCGCATCCGAACCTGATATTTCCCGTGTTCCCGTGATGATCGACTCTTCTAAATGGGAGGTGATCGAAAAAGGTTTGATGTGCGTGCAGGGTAAAAGTATTGTGAATTCGATTTCTTTGAAAGAAGGAGAAGAGGTTTTCCTGCAACATGCCGCTCGCATCAAACAGTTGGGTGCAGCTACGGTCGTAATGGCTTTTGATGAAAAGGGGAAGGCAGACACGTTTGAACGGAAGATCGAGGTTTGCGGACGTGCTTACCGTCTCCTCCGGGAGAAAGTCGATTTCGATCCGAACGGAATTATTTTCGATCCGAATGTGCTGGCTATCGCTACCGGTATGGAAGAACATAACGGGTACGGACTTGACTTTATCCGTGCCGTGGAATGGATCAAGAAGAACCTGCCGGGGGCGAAGGTGAGCGGCGGTGTCAGCAATCTTTCCTTCTCTTTCCGTGGAAATAATTATGTGCGGGAGGCCATGCATTCCGTATTCCTGTATCATGCGATTAACAAAGGCATGGACATGGGGATCGTGAACCCGTCGTCGTCCGTACTCTATGAAGATATAGAACCTGCTTTCCGTATGTTGTTGGAAGACGTCATTCTGGCATGCCGTCCGGAAGCAGCTGAAGAACTGATTGCATATGCCCAGAACCTGCATGTAAAAGCGCAGGAGGGAGAAGGTGAAAAGCAGGAAGTCTGGCGTGAATATCCGTTGAAGGAACGTCTGGAAAACGCTCTGATAAAAGGAGTCGGCGATCATTTGGAAGAAGATTTAAAGGAAGCCTTGAAGGAATATCCGCGTGCGGTGGATATTATCGACGGACCGCTGATGGGTGGGATGAATAAGGTAGGCGAATTGTTTGGTGCTGGAAAAATGTTCCTACCGCAGGTTGTCAAGACTGCCCGTACGATGAAAAAGGCAGTCGCCATCTTGCAACCGGCGATCGAGGCAGAAAAGGTCTCTTCCGATTCTGCTAAGGCAGGAAAGGTTCTGTTTGCGACAGTGAAAGGTGACGTGCATGACATTGGAAAGAATATTGTTTCGATCGTCCTGGCTTGCAATAATTATGAGGTGATCGATTTGGGAGTGATGGTTCCGGCAGACGTGATTGTAAAAAAGGCAATTGAAGAAAAGCCCGACCTGGTCTGTCTTTCCGGTCTGATCACGCCTTCGCTCGAAGAGATGGTGCATGTGACGGACGAGATGCAGAAAGCCGGCCTGAGCATTCCCATAATGGTGGGCGGCGCCACGACTTCGAAGTTGCATACGGCCATTAAGATCGCTCCGCATTATGACTATCCGGTCATTCATGTGCTGGACGCCTCGCAAAACCCGTTGATTGCGGCCAAACTGTTGAACCCGGATACGCGCGATGCTTATATCGCCCAGCTGAACAGTGAGTATGAAGCTCTGCGTGCCTCTGTGAATAAGAAAAAAGAGATACTGGTCCCGTTGGCGGAAGCCCGGACGAATCGTCCGGTGATCGATTGGGCTTCTTATAACCCGGTTGTCCCGGCTCGGAACGGGGTACAGGTGATTCCTTCTATTCCTTTGGAAGAAATAATTCCATATATTCATTGGACCTTCTTTTTTAGTGCCTGGAAACTGAATGGGCGTTTCTCGGAAATTGCGCAGATCCACGGCTGTGACGCTTGTCGTGCCGCCTGGCTGGCTGAATTCTCGGAAGCGGACCGGACGAAGGCGTCGGAGGCTATGCAGTTATACAAGGATGCTGTTAAGTTGTTGGATCGCTTGGTTGAGATGAAAGCCGAGTATTGCAAGGCGGTTTATGGTTTCTTCCCGGCAAATGGTGATGGGGATAATATCCGTGTGGGTGAAGTCTTGCTTCCAGTTTTGCGTCAACAGGCGAAAAAAGAGGAAGGAATCTATAAGTCGTTAGCCGATTATGTGATGCCAGTATCGGAAGGGCGTACGGATTATGTCGGCGCTTTCGTGGTGACGGCCGGTACCGGCGCCGAATCTCTGAAAGAACGGTTCGAGCAGGAGGGAGATACCTATAATTCCATGTTGTTGCAAACCTTGACCGATCGTTTGGCCGAGGCTACGGCCGAATATCTCCATGAAAAGGTCCGTAAGGAATATTGGGGATATGCTCCGGATGAATCGCTTTCCATCTCCGACCTGTATAAAGTGAAATATCAGGGAATACGTCCGGCTATCGGTTATCCTTCATTGCCGGACCAGCTTTTGAACTACACGTTGGATAAGTTGTTAAATATGTCACAGATCGGTGTCCGGTTGACGGAAAACGGCGCTATGTATCCGACGGCGACGGTGAGCGGCATTTATATTGCACATCCGGATTCCCAATATTTCATGATTGGTAATATTGATGAAGAACAGATGAAAGATTATGCCTGTCGCCGGAATCTGTCGGAAGCGGAAGTGAAGAAGTTATTGAATAAAAACATTTCAAATTGAAATATATACGCTGGATAGTCTTGTCTCTCCTTCTGGCCGGTATCTGGTGCACCATGCGTTCGCCGGATATGGGAGAGGCGTATGCCCGGAATGTATATCCTTATATATCGGGTGCTTTGTCCTGTTTTTCTTCTCTATTTTCTTTTTCGATAGGTGATTGCCTGATATACGGTAGTATGGCCGGTTTGCTTGCTTATCTGGTTTATGCCATTGTGAAGAAACGTTCCTGGCGGGCGACAGCCGGACGGATGATCGAATATTTGTTGTGGATATATGTCTGGTTTTATCTGGCTTGGGGATTGAATTATTTCAGGAAAGACTTTTTTACACGGACGGAAATCCCGTATGCGGCTTATTCAGCCGACGCTTTTCGTTCGTTCTTATCCACTTATACAGATTCGTTGAATGCGTCCTTTGTGCCTGTCGAAAAAATAGATAAGGCCCTCGTCGCAGAGGAAGTGAAAAAGGGATATCATGAAATTGCCGGGCGTTTCTCTTTAGTCAGTCCTGCCGGGTATTTGCATCCGAAGCCGATGTTAATGCCCTTTTTGATGAGTGGAGTGGGGGTATTGGGGTATATGGGACCGTTTTTTACCGAATATAATCTGAACCCTGATCTGCTCCCGGTCCAGTATCCGTTTACTTATGCACATGAAATGGCGCATGTGTTAGGAATATCCAGCGAGGCGGAAGCGAATTTGTATGGTTTTCTCGTCTGTTCCCGTTCCGGAGTGCCGGAAATCCGGTTTTCGGCTTATTTTGCTTTGTTGCCTTATGTGTTGAGCAATGCCTACGGCTTATTGTCGGAAGAGGAGTTTAATGAATGGAAAGAGACGATCTCCCCCGAGGTAAAAGATCTTTACAACCGGAAAGTCGCTTACTGGGAGAATTTGTACAGCCCGTTTATAGGCGAGATCCAGAGTACCGTTTACAACTGGTTCTTGAAAGGAAACAACATTCCCTCCGGCCGGAAGAATTATTCGGAAGTGGTGGCATTATTGATGGCGCTGGGAAATACGTCCGGAGAGATTTGAGTCCTTGCTGTTTCCATATTGCCTAATTCGAATTAAATCACTACCTTTGCGGCAATTTTTGAGAAGATAGATAAATATAACGCATATGAGTAAGAAATTTGCCGAATACTCGAAACTTGACTTGTCGAACGTCAATAAAGAGGTGCTGAAGAAATGGCAGGATGGCGACATCTTCCATAAGAGTCTTGAAATCCGCGAAGGACATCCCTCGTTTGTCTTTTATGAAGGTCCTCCTTCTGCAAACGGTATGCCCGGTATTCACCATGTGATTGCCCGTTCGATTAAGGATATTTTCTGCCGTTATAAGACCATGAAAGGATATCTTGTCAACCGTAAGGCGGGATGGGATACACACGGACTTCCAGTAGAGCTGGGAGTTGAAAAAACATTGGGTATCACCAAGGAAGATATCGGCAAAAAGATCTCTGTGGCCGAATATAATGCCGCCTGCCGCCGTGACGTGATGAAGTTTACGAAGGAATGGACGGATCTGACACAGAAGATGGGATATTGGGTCGACCTTGAAAACCCGTATATCACTTACGACAATCGTTATATCGAAACATTGTGGTACTTGCTGAAGGAACTGTATAAGAAAGGTTTGCTTTACAAAGGGTACACGATCCAGCCGTATTCGCCGGCCGCCGGAACGGGGCTTAGCTCGCACGAGTTGAACCAGCCGGGGTGTTATCGCGACGTGAAGGATACGACTTGTACGGCTCAGTTCCGCATTCTCGATCCGAAACCGGAGATGGCGGGATTTGGCGAACCGTTCTTCTTGGCATGGACCACTACTCCGTGGACTTTGCCTTCCAACACGGCTCTTTGTGTGGGTCCAAATTTCACTTATGTGGCTGTTCAGACCTATAATCCATATACAGGTATGCCGATGACGGCTGTTTTGGCTAAGGACTTGTTGAATGTGTATTTCAATCCGAAAGCCGCCGATCTGGCTCTGACCGATTATAAACCGGGCGATAAACTGGTGCCGTTCAAAGTGGTCGGCGAATGGAAAGGACCGGAACTGGCCGGCATGCATTACGAGCAGCTGATCCCGTGGGTCAATCCGGGAGAAGGTGCTTTCCGGGTAATCACCGGCGACTATGTGACGGTGGAAGATGGTACGGGTATCGTACATATCGCTCCGACTTTCGGTGCGGATGACGACCGTGTGGCAAAAGCAAGCGGCGTACCTCCTTTGATGATGATCGACAAAGATGGGAACCGCCGTCCGATGGTCGATATGACAGGTAAATTCTATCTGCTGGAAGACCTCGATCCCGAGTATGTTCAGGAGCATATGAATGCGGCCGACTACGACCCGTGGCAGGGCAAGTTCGTGAAGAACGCTTATGATGCGACCAAAGGCGAAAAAGACGAAACGCTGGATGTTGAAATCTGCATGATGCTGAAAGCACAGAACCGTGTGTTCCGCATCGAGAAGCATGTGCACAACTATCCGCATTGTTGGCGTACGGACAAGCCTGTGTTGTACTATCCGCTGGATAGCTGGTTTATCCGCACGACCGCTTGCCGCGAACGGATGATTGAACTGAACAATACGATCAACTGGAAACCGCAGAGCACCGGCACGGGACGTTTCGGCAAATGGTTGGAAAACCTTCAGGACTGGAACCTGAGCCGTAGTCGCTACTGGGGAACGCCGTTGCCTATCTGGCGTACCGAAGACGGGGCGGAAGAAATCTGCATCGGTTCGGTTGAAGAACTGTACAATGAAATTGAGAAATCCGTAAAAGCCGGGCTGATGGAGTCCAACCCGTATAAGGAATTGAAATTCCAGCCGGGCGAATATACGAAGGAGAACTACGAAAAGATCGACCTGCACCGTCCGTATGTGGATGATGTGATTCTGGTTTCCGAAAGCGGTAAGCCGATGAAGCGCGAGACCGACCTGATCGACGTATGGTTCGATTCCGGCGCGATGCCTTATGCTCAGATTCATTATCCGTTCGAGAACAAGGAAATCTTCGACGACCGCAAGGTTTATCCGGCCGATTTCATCGCCGAAGGCGTCGACCAAACACGCGGATGGTTCTTCACTTTGCATGCGATTGCTACGATGGTATTCGACAGCGTTTCGTATAAAGCTGTCGTTTCGAACGGATTGGTATTGGACAAGAATGGCAACAAAATGTCCAAACGTCTGGGTAATGCCGTCGATCCGTTCGCCACGATTGAGCAGTACGGTTCCGATCCTTTGCGCTGGTACATGATTACGAACGCCTCTCCGTGGGATAACATCAAGTTTGATATCGACGGTATCGAAGAAGTTCGCCGCAAGTTCTTCGGTACATTATATAATACATATTCGTTCTTCGCCTTGTATGCGAATGTGGACGGTTTTGATTATTCCGAACCGGATGTGGACTGGAAAGAACGTCCCGAAATCGACCGTTGGATTCTGTCGTTGCTGAATTCGTTGGTAAAGGATGTGGATGGATTCCTGGATACATACGAACCGACCCGTGCCGGACGTGCGATCTCTGATTTCGTAAACGATAACCTGAGTAACTGGTATGTGCGCCTGAACCGCCGCCGTTTCTGGGGTGGAGGTATGACGACCGACAAGTTGTCCGCTTACCAGACTTTGTACACTTGTCTGGAAACGGTCGCCAAGTTGATGGCTCCGATCGCGCCGTTCTATGCAGACCGGTTGTTCTGTGACCTGATCGCCGCTACCGGACGCGAAAAGGTTGAATCTGTCCACCTGTCCGAATTCCCGGTTTGCAATGAGGCAATGATCGACAAGGACCTGGAAGAACGTATGCAGATGGCTCAGGATGTGTCTTCTATGGTGCTGGCTTTGCGCCGTAAGGTGAACATCAAGGTGCGTCAGCCGCTTCAAACCATCATGGTCCCGGTTGTGGATGCCCACCAGCAGGAAAGCATCGAAGCCGTGAAAGCGCTGATCTTGAACGAGGTCAATGTGAAGGAACTGAAGTTTGTCGATAATGCCGCCGGTATTTTGGTGAAGAAGATCAAGCCGGACTTCAAGAAGCTGGGTCCGCGTTACGGCAAGATCATGAAGGCATTGGCCGCCGCTATCCAGGCGATGAGCCAGGACGAAATCAATGCGTTCGAGAAAGCCGGAACATTCACGCTGACCTTCGAAGGACAGGAGGCGATGATCGAACGTGCAGACGTCGAAATCATCTCCGAAGACATACCGGGCTGGTTGGTTGCGAACGAAGGCCGCTTGACGGTGGCGCTGGATATCACCGTGACGGAAAACCTCCGCAAGGAAGGGCTGGCGCGTGAGTTGGTAAACCGTATCCAGAACCTGCGTAAGAGCAGCGGTTACGACATTACTGACAAAATATCCGTCACTGTCCTTTCGAACGATGGGATGGACGAGGCGATCAAGGACTTCAATTCCTATATCGCAAACCAGGTGTTGGCTGTATCAGTGGAAATTACGGATGTGATCAGCGACGCGACCGAGATGGATTTCGAAGACTTCAAGCTTTCGGTCCGGATCGAAAAAGCATAAATATTCAATGAATAATGAATAATTAATAATGAATAACGGAAAATGAATAATGAATAATGAATAATGGATAATGTATGATTATTGCTGCCTGCATAGCATTCTCCATTTTCCATTCTCCATTCTCCATTCTCTTAAAGTCTTCTTCCGTAACCACGAAGTTGCGCACTCCCCGATCATATAGTTCGGAGATATAGCGTGCACCATTATTACGTTTGGTGGGCAAAGCAAAGAAAAGGGTTTCTTCCGGAAAGCTCAAAGAGCGGCTATCTGTAAGTAGCCAATCAATCGTCGCTTCATGCTCTCCGACACGGCGTGCACCGATATATTCGGCTATGGATTCAATCGTATATGACATAGTTCTGTTTCTTTTTGAAAATCTAAGTACGGGTATTTTCCGTTAAGTCGTTCGATTTTTAACA
>ENA-UERU01000610-UERU01000610.1-human-gut-metagenome-genome-assembly--contig:-NODE-610-length-26638-cov-8.202289_pt1 | contig 26638 bp, 19 predicted proteins | sample MGYA00242988_ERZ507989 | MGnify/ENA primary metagenome ERZ507989 (study PRJEB26167, sample SAMN06115519) | human gut metagenome | host: Homo sapiens | place: China:Hunan | collected 2015-08-21 | study...
AACATTCAGACGCCCGAAGGCGTCATTCAAGGTATCGGTTGGCGTCATTGCCGACTGCTTTCTTTCAACGACGGATACGGGTATGCGTGGCTTCGCCCCGCACCTCATTCCTCCCCCGTCTGAAGACGGGGGTCCCTGAGGTATCTCTATGAAGTCGTTTTTCCGAGAACCATGTCTTCTACCAAAACCCCGTCTTCCGAAGTCCGCAAATCGGCTGCCGCATACGAAGCGAACGAAGCTCCCGAAGTTTCCGACGTTTCCGAATCGTCGTCGCCCGATTCGTCGACCTCCCCTCCTCCGGGCCTCTGCGCCGGAAACGCAAAAGCGCCGAGTCTTTCGAATCGCTCTGGTCGCTCCGGCAACTTGAACCGCAGTCGTACCCGAGTCGGTCGCGCGATATCCGCCCCGTCCGCGGATTCTCTCCGCAGGTCCCGTGTCGGGCAGCCGAATCCCGATCTTCCCTCCCTCTCCGCTCCCGCCAACAGGGCGGGGCGCCGTCTCGGTTCGGGGAGCGATCTGGTCGACGGTCTTGACGGTTTCGACGAGCTCGGCCGAGATCCTCGCTTCGAGCGACCGTTTTTGGACTGCCTCGCCATTGCCGAAGTCGAAATGACGGCAAGCTGCGGGTTCCCCTCACCTGCGATGGACTACCGGGTGGACGAACTCGACGTTGCGTCCTACTTCGTGCGCGAACCCGCGGCCACCTACATCGTGACCGCGCGCGGAGACTCCATGGTCGATGCGGGCATCCTCGACGGCGACAAGCTTTTCGTCGACCGCTCGCTCGAACCGAAAAACGGGGACATCGTGCTCGCGTTCTACGACGGAAGCTTCACCGTGAAGCGCCTCGTGTTGAAGGACGGCCGTCCCGAATTGCATCCTGAAAATTCGAGCGGCAAGTATTCGGTTCTGCGTCCCGATCCCGAGACCCTTTCGATCGAAGGGGTCGTGGTGTCGTGCGGTCGGACGTTTCGTCGGTAGTCGGAGGTCGTGATGGCACGCATCTACTTGCATCTCGACGCGAATTCCTTTTATGCGTCCTGCGAACGCCTCTTTCGGCCGGATCTGCGAACGAAGCCCGTGGTGGTCTTGTCAAACAACGACGGCTGCATCGTCGCGCTCACCCGCGAGGCGAAGGCATTGGGGCTCAAACGTGGGATCCCGTTCTTTCAAGTCCGTGAAATCGTTGAAAAAAACGGGGTCGCAGTCTTTTCGTCGAACTACGAACTCTACCAGTCGATGTCGGACCGGATCGCGAGCATCATTGCTCGTTCGGTGCCCGATCTCGAACGCTATTCGATCGATGAAATCTTTGCCGATCTGACGGGCCTCCCCCGGAAGCCGGACGATATCGTTCGGGATATTCGCTCGACCGTTTTACAGTGGACCCGCATCCCCTGCTGCGCGGGCATCGCCCCGACGAAGACTCTTGCCAAGTTGTGCGACCACTTCGCGAAGACCTACCCCGCATTCGGCGGGCAGCTGAATTGGTTCGATCTGACGCCCGAACGTCGGGCACGGGCGCTCGCCCTCACCCCGATTCGGGAAATCTGGGGAATCGGCGGACGTACGGCCGAGAAGCTCGGAAAGATGGGCGTTGAGAGCGCAGCCGACTTTTTGAAAATTCCCTCGGGGAGTATCCGTCGGATTTTCGGCGTCGTGCTCGAGCGCACTCACCTCGAACTCCAAGGCGTCGAATGCCTTCCGCTCGAACCGACCCCGAAACAGCGTCTTCAGATTTGTCGGTCGCAAAGTTTCGGAGAACCGTGCTTCGGAATCGAGGACATCAAGGCATCGCTCGCGACCCACATTGCCGAGTCGGCTCGGGTGCTCCGGCGGGAGTCGCTAACGGCAAAGCGTCTTAGGATCTACTTTTTCACGGATCCCTTTCGCACCGACCTCCCCTCCTACGCCGCGGACGTCGAGCGGGTGTTCTTCGAACCGACGAACGACGTACTCGAACTCACAACCGCCGCGCTCGACCTCGTCGACCGTGTGTTCCGAAAAGGTTTTGCATACAAAAAGGCAGGCATCATCCTCACGGACCTCGTCGGCCAGCAGGAGCGGGACGCCGAGCGGTCCCTCTTTGTGGAAACCGAGAGCGATCTGAAAAAGGAACGCAGTCGCGAACTCATGGCGACGCTCGACGGACTGGAGAAGCGCTTCGGAAAAGGGACGGTCGTGCCCGCCGCAGCGCTCCTTTCCTCTCGATGGCGGATGAAGCAGGATCGAAAATCCCGCTGTTTCACTACCCGATGGGACGAGCTGATCGAGACGGCGCCGTGAACTCCGGAAATACAAACCTCTCCTGAAAAGGAGGTATTTGCTTTTTAAAAACCTGAAATTCAGATAATAAATCAAAAGTTACGAACAACATCTCGAGCTGTCCGACGAGAGACATCGTCAGTCGAAATCGGTCGAGCGGGCAACGTCGGTTTGGGTACGAAAATCGGCGAGGCGCTTTTCGAGCGTGTCGATGGTGCAGGCAAGCGCCTGAGAACCGAGCACAATGGCAAGCTGAATCCTGCGAACCTGGTTACTGAACTTGCGAAGATCGGCCGGATGAGCCGCGGAAGGAAGATGCGGAATATGTTCTCGATCAAGCCGCCGATCGAGCCGCTTCGACCGATGGGAGGAACGGGGTCGAAGCGGCACCGAGGCCTGCCGAACGTTGTCGTTCTGCGACAAGCCCCGGTTGATCGGATGCCTGAAGAGGATTTCGCCTCGTGCGCGAGAAATGCAAAGCGTTCGAGCACGTGTCGACGTACCTCGTCAAGCCCTTCTTCGTACAAAGGGAAAAAGCGAAGAAGGGCTCGATGGGAGCATTATTGGTCAAAGAAGCAAATCATTCAACCCCAAAACCTTTTAATCGATTCCTTTTCGTTTTACGATCTTTCTTCCCCAGGTACGACAGGAACCCGACAAACGGAAAACCGCGGTGTAATCACGGGATGCGAGGTTCTTGCCGTTTTCTCGCCGACCGTACTCGAAGGGAGACGAGGGAATATCTGCTTTATTCCCAAGAATAAAAATTGAAACCCACCCCTTTCGGGGTGGGTTTCAATGAACGGCGGCTGGGCCTTCTCGGCCTGGTTCGCCCTACGCGTCTCAATGTCAGTAGCCGTGAACGGCGGAGTCAATCTGTGCGATGAGGTTGCGACCTTCGGCATTGGTTCCCCCTGCAAAGAGGAAGAGTCTGCGAATGTCGTTCGCTTCGACCCAAATTTCGTCGATACGACACTTTTCTTCCGAGGGCCGTTGGTCCGGATTTTTAAGCCATCGTCACAGTCACCGAGCGCGTGTCGGATTCGGCGTAGCCCATGAGAAAGTCGACGCGGGCCTTGTCGAGAAGCTCGGGTTTCTCGGCGGGGTCCGTCAAGGCGAGTACCTGGCTGTAGGGAAGAAGTTCGCCCGAGGGATCGCCCTCAACCGTGAGACCGTATTCGGCAAAAAGACGGAAACCGAATCGCCCGTAATAGGCGGGGTCGCCCAAGACCACCAACCACTTTTCGTTGGCGAGGCGGCACTGACGGATGCACTCATCGATGAGCGCCGATCCGATTCCGCGGGAACGGCGTTCGCGCTTCACGCAAATGGGTGCCAAAAGGACGGCTCTGACGGCGTCGCCGTAAGCGGTCGTAATGGTCGTGCGGGAAAGCAACACGTGCCCGACGAGTTCCTGAGTTTGCTCGTCGAGAGCAACGAATTCGTTCGGGAACCGGAGTGCACGCGCCGGGTCGTTGCGAAGACGGTGAACGAGCTCTGCTTCAGTTCCGTCTTTGTGTGTGGCGGTGGCGAAGGCTTCCGTGATGAAAGCGGCAAGCTCGGTCGCGGTGCACGGTGCGTGAATGTAGTCGAGAATGCGGAAGGACTGCGTCATGACGAGTCTCCGAAAAGTTGGCGATTATCAAAGTATATCGAGCGAAGGGTTCGATAGGTTCGAGCGATTGTTACCGAGCGGACGGCCTGCTTAATGACCGACGACGCCGGACATGTTCGCAGAGCGCCAGGCGAACGAGTGAGGATAACTTTGCTTTGTCCACAGAAGACGATTGGCTGAGAAAAGTCGTAAGTTCACGAAGGCAATGACTCAGGACCGACTGCGTGCCGCGGGCGGGTGCTCGCCATACCTTCCCTACTTCCCATGAAAAACGGGACCCTCTTTCGGAGGATCCCGTTTTTCGTTTGGCGCACTCAACACGAGGCGGTCGGACTTCGGACCGATTGCGGTCTTACTTCTTCCCGCCCGTCAGTTCGGGAGGAAGCGACTCCATGGAGGGAGGAAGCCCGGACATGCCTCCCATTCCGCCCATGCCGCCGCCCATGCCCGGGGGCATACCGCCCTGAGCGCCGGGCTGCCCCTGGCCGATCGCGTCCCACATCATCTGCATCCCTTCCTTCTGAGGCTTGGGACCGACGGGATCCTTCGGGAGTTCGGTGAACTTTCCGAGATCCTTCGCCATTTCGATGTTGTGGTTCACGGCCGTATAGACTTCGCTGCCTTCGGGGAACTGGTCCTGAAGGCGCTTGAAGAGCATGGCGGCCTTCTTGTAGTCCGCATGGTCGAAAGCTACCGCGGCTCCGATCATGAGGGCCTTCTGGTTCCAGGGGTCGATCTCGAGGGCCTTGTAGGCGTATTCGCCCACCTTGCCCGTCAAGTCCCCGTTCTGGTTCGCAACGAGCACGTCGGCAAGTTCCGCATACGCGAGGCCGTTTTTCGGATCGAGTCGGATCACTTGCTCATAGGCGGCCTGAGCGCGTTCGAGGTCACCCGTCTGGTTGTAGTGATCGGCAAGGATTTCCCACGCGGAAAGCGTGTCGGGATCCTTCGCAACGGCCGCTTCGAGGCGGGCGACCGAGTCGAGAATGTTCTTCTCGGCTTCGGCCTGAGCACGAACGGCTTCGATCTGATCGTACGCATCCTCGTCGAGGCTCGAAAAGTCCCCGTAGTAGAGGTAGCAGCCGATCGACATTGCCGGAATCACGACAAGGAGCGCAAGGAGCGTCGACACCGGATACATCGCTTCGTTTTCGACGTGGCGCTTCGTCGCTTCCGGGGTGGTTTCGTCGAGAACGCGAAGGGCGAGTTCGTTTTCACGCTCTTCGAATTCGTCCTTCGACATCTTGCCCGCGTCGAAGCGTTCGCGCGCGCGTTCGTACTCGTGACGAAGGGCCGCCACGTTTTCTTCCGTACGCGCCCATTCGCGCTTCGGGTCGTCGTGCCCGCGCAAGAGGCGCCAACCGAAGGCCGCGATCGCAAAGAGCGTCATAAGAGCGGCGAGAACGCCGAAGATGATTTCATACGTCATGGCTTCCTCTCCTTAATTGCTCTTCGTAACCTTGGCTTCTCGGGCGGGAACGAACTCGCCCTCGAAGAAGACGAGTTCGCCGCGCAGTACGGCCTTCGCGCGTTCAAGCGTCTCGGGCGTTGCGGCAGAAAGTCGGGCCTTCGCCGCCGCACGGCGGGAGCGTGCCACCATCACCATCGCCCAGAAGGCGAGCGCGAAAAAGACGATCGGCCCCAACCAGAGGAAGTAGGTCTTCGCCTTGAAGGGCGGCTTGAAAAGCACGAAGTCCCCGTAACGCTCCACCATGAAGGCGATGATTTCGTCGTCGGTCTTACCGGCCGAAACCTGCGAGGCCACTTCCTTGCGAAGGTCGATCGCGAGCTCGGTATTCGATTCCGCGATTGTTTCGTTCGCACAGACGAGGCACCGCAACTGCTTCGCGATCTCGTAGACGCGGGGGTTCGCTTTCGGGTCCATTTCGGTCGGAGCGGCTTCGCCCGACTGATCGGCCTTGAGTTTGTCGAGATTCACGGGCTCGTTATTGACGGGAACCGCGTCCGCAAATTTCGACGCGGCGATTTCCTGCTCCGTCGCCGCGGGCGAAACCGTAAGGGGCTTCGAGGCCTCGGCGGCAGCGGGAGCGGAAGATGCGGAATCCGCCGCACACGCGGGTCCCGCAACGAGGCACGCGGCCAAACCCAAAGCGGCAAGCACGTTTGCAATGGAAGCGTTCGTTCGAACAGTCGTCATAGTTCTTTTCTCCCGTCCGAATCAAGCCTTGCGGCGATCAAAGAGAGCGATCGAGCCGCCCAGAGCCATAAAGAGGGTCCCGATCCAGATGAAGAGTACGAAGGGTTTCACGTAGGCGCGCACCACCCAGCCGTTCCCGTCGGGGGTGGGCGTGGCGAGCGAGACGTAGACGTCTTCGTGGGGACGGTGCCAGATGGCGGCTTCCGTCATCGTCATCGAGGAGACGGAGTCGTAGTTTCGCTTCTCGGGGTTGAGTTCCATGAGTTCCTCGCCGCCCGAGAGAATGGAGAGCGAACCCTTGGCCGCCTGGTAGTTGGGGCCGCGGTATTCGGACCAGCCGTTGTAGCGGAAGGTCGTGTCTCGAATCTCAACGACGTCGTTCGGATACATGGTGACGTTGCGTTCCACTTCGTAAAGCGACACGGTGGCCGAACCGAAGATGAGAAGCGCCACGCCCACGTGCGCGAGGTGCATGCCCCACCAGCCCGCGCCCTGCGAGAGACCCGTGCGCCCCTGACGACGCGCAACGCGCGCGTACTTGACGAGGTCGGTTGCGACGCCCGCGAGAATCCACACGGTAAGGAAGGCCGCCACGGCTTCGATCCAGAAGAATTCGCCCAAAAGGAACGGAATCGCGACCGCAGCGACGGCCGAAAGGACGAAGGCGGGGAACATCTCGCGAACAAGTTTCTTCCCGTCCTGGTTCTTCCAGGAAGCCATCGCGCCCGGAGCGAGGAGGAACGCCATCGGGATCATGATCGCGCCGAAGACGGCGTTGAAATACGGAGCCCCGACGGAAATCTTGCCACCGCCGAGCGCGTCGAGCGCCAGGGGGTAAAGGGTCCCCAGGAGCACGCTCGCCATCGCGACGACGAGAACGAGGTTGTTGCCGAGGAGCATCGATTCGCGCGAAAGCGCCCCGAAAGTCGACGTCGTGCCAACGGAACTCCCGCGCCAGGCGAAAAGCAGGAACGAGCACCCGATCACGAGTACGAGGAAGATAAGGATGAAAAGACCGCGTTCCGGATCCGACGCAAAGGCGTGCACGGAGGTCAGCACGCCCGAGCGCACGAGGAAGGTGCCGAGAAGCGACAAAGAGAACGTGAGGATCGCAAGGAACACCGTCCAAATCTTGAAAACGCCGCGTTTTTGCGTGACCGCCAAACTGTGCATGAGGGCGGTACCCGTGAGCCACGGCATCAGCGACGAATTTTCAACGGGGTCCCAGGCCCACCAGCCGCCCCAACCGAGTTCGTAGTAGCTCCAGTAGGACCCGAGCGAAATGCCGAGTGTCAAAAGCACCCACGAGGCGGTCGTCCAGGGACGCATCCAACGGGCCCAGGCGACGTCAAGGCGCCCGCCCATCAGAGCCGCGACCGCAAAGGCGAAGGGAACCGCGAAGCCCACGTACCCGAGGTAGAGAAGCGGCGGATGGAAGATCATCCCCGGGTCCTGCAACAGAGGATTCAGGTCCTGCCCCGACACGGCGGGCGGGAAAAGGCGCAGGAACGGGTTCGAAGTCGTGAGGATGAAGAGGTAGAGGCCGAAAACGATCAGGTTGAGGGTCCCGAGAATTCGAGCGAGCACCTTTTCGGGCAGTTTCCGGGCGGAAACCGCCACGGCGAAAGTCCACCAGCAAAGCGTCGTCACCCAAAAGAGGACGGACCCTTCGTGGGAGCCCCAAACGGCGGCGAACTTGTAGAACCAGGGAAGGTTTTCGTTCGAGTTGCGGGCGACGTTCAGGATCGAGAAGTCGCTCGTGACGAAGGCGTAGGCAAGCGTGCCGATCGTAACCGTGGCGGTGACAAGGAGCGTCAGCGCGGCGGCAGATCCCGTACGCATCCACGAACGGATGTCGAGCGCGGCGCCCAAAAGCGGCAGAATGCCGCCGACGGCCGCCACGACGAGCGAGAGGATAAGGGCGTAATGCCCGATCTCAGCAGTCACGGATGTTGGTCTCAGGTTGGTTGAAAGGAGGAGCACCGACGCGTTGAAGAAAAGAATCGGAGCTCATTACGAAAAAAGCGCCGCCGCAGGGGTTACCCAAAGCGGTCGACGCTTTTTGCGCGTGGTTTTCGCGTACGGGGCGCCCGAAATTCGAAAGGAGTCGGACGCCCGAAGGTACGTCGATTACTTGGCGGCGGCGTCCTTCACGTCGGCGCCGAGAACCTTGTCGTGAATGAAGGCCTGAACCTTGCGCTGCATGAGGATGTGGCGGAGTTCTTCCTTACGATCTTCGTACTTCGGGAAGAGCTGCGCATCGCGGATGTCTTCGACCTTGACGACGTGCCAGCCGGCGGGCGACTGAACCGGGGTCTTGGCCATTTCACCCTTCTTGAGGGTCACGATCGTGTCGCCGAGGTTGCCCGTGTAGACGGAAGGCGAGGTCCAGTCGAGGATGCCGCCGACATCCTTGCTCTGCGTGTCAAGGGTCTTTTCGGCGGCGAGCTTCGCGAAGGAAGCGCCCTTGTTGATCTGGTCGATGATGTCCTTGGCGGTCGCTTCATCCTTCACCATGATGTGACGGATGCGGACTTCCTTCGAACCCCAGCGCTTGGCTTCCTTGTCGTATTCGGCCTTGATCGCCTTTTCTTCAACGGGGTTGGCCTTCAGGTAATCGTTGACGGCGTGCTTCATGAGGATCATGTCCGTCATCGTGGAGATTTCCTGCTTGACGGCGTCCTGCTTGTCGATGCCCTGCTGCTTGGCATAACGAGCCATGACCTTGTATTCGATGATCATTTGCTTCACCTGATCCTCAAGTTCGGCATTCATCATCATGCCGTGGGGATTCGGGTTGTTGGCAAGCGCGTCGGCCGCGACCTGTTCCTGCTGAGCCTTGGTGACGAGTTCGCCGTTCACCGTGAAGTCCTTGAATTCGGCCATGGCGGAGCCGGCGGCGAGAGCAAGGGCGAGCGCGGCGGCAATCGAGGTCTTGATCATTTTTTGATCCTTCTTTGGGGTTGAGTTGTTGAGTCTCTTCTCGGGAAAGTGCGAAACGACGCGGTCCGGCGTCCGCCGGTTGCCCGAGCGGGGTTTCGACACCTTGTGCGGTGCAATCTACACGGCAAATATTTCGCAAACCTTACGAAATCGGCCGATTCGGGCGCTTTCGGGTTTCCACGCACCCCACCCCTTCGGCGCATTCGACGGAAGGGTGTTCGCACCCGTTTTCAACGGGTTCCGAGATCCACGGTGTCCCGTAAAATCGATGCCTGTGCGTAATTGCGTCGCCGACTTTTTTCGCAAAGGCAGAATTTTTCGAGAGAAACGGAGAATCGGTTGCGGAATTTCAATAAAAAATCGGGACAACAACGGATTCGTTCGATTTTTTGAAACATCGCGTTCGGCACGTTCGTTTTGCATTTCGAAAGTACCGTCAGCGATCTCTTTCCCTCCTCGTATTGTCCGAACGATGTCTCTCCGCGGTTCTCCGGACGGGAATGAGCACCATAAGGCGTGCCAAGCAACCTGCAAAAAAAAGAAAGACCCCGACTTTCGAAATCGGGGCCTTTTTCTCATTGTCCGATGCGGAACTCCAAGCTTCAGGTCCAATTCCCGACCAGGGCAACGAGGAGGTTCGCGTACGTGTCGTAGAGCGTTAGGAGGTTGCGCTCCTCAAAGTCCACGGCTGCATGGGCGTGGCAGTCGTTGAGCGCCGCCCCGACCATGAAGTAACCCGCGCGCCCTCCGTGCTCCTGCACGCAGCGGATCATGAGCGTACCGTCGTCCGAGCCGTTGTAGGGATGCGTGGGCACCACCTTTTCGCAGAATCGCGCGCGTCTGGCGCAGACGGCAATCAACTGCGTGATCGATTCGTCGGGGACGAAGTCGATCGCTTCCCCGACAGTGCGCGAGAGCATCTCAACGCCGAAACTGATCGCGGCCCCGCGGGCGCGCAAAAGGGCTTCGGCAGCGAGTTCTCGATTGATCGCTTCGTTTTCCCCGCGCACTTCAACTTCCATCGTGGCGTGCGACGGGACGACATTGCGGCCTTCACCCGCGTGAAGCGACCCCACGTTGACGCGGGTCATACCTTCGGCGTGGCGCGGCAGAGCCATCACGTTGATCGCGGCGTTGGCGGCCGCCAACAGAGCGTTTCGCCCCAACTGCGGCTGCATGCCGGCGTGCGAAGGACTGCCGCGGAATTCGAGGTCGAGCTTCGTCGTGGAAAGGAATTTTTCCGGAGCGGCCACCACGGTACCGGCCGGAATGTCGACCCCGAGATGCGCGCAAAGGAGAACGTCGACGTCGTCCAAGACACCCGACTTGACGATCGGATACGCCCCGCGCGAGCCCTCTTCCGCGGGTTGGAGGATGAAACGGATTTTCCCCGAGAGGCGCGAGAGGTTCGCCTTAACGAAGCGCGCGAGCTCGATCGCCACCGCCTGATGACCGTCGTGCCCGCACGCGTGCATGATGCCGTGACGCACCGAAATGAAGGACTCCCGAGCGGGAAGATGTTCCCGTGTCACGGGCTCCTCGACGGCAAGCGCGTCCAGTTCGACGCGAATCGCCACCGTCTTCCCGGGCACCCCCGTATCGATTTCCGCCACGAGCCCCGGATAGTCGCCCATCTTGGCCATGAGGGGTTCCGGCACACCCGAAAGCCGCGCGAATTTTTTCCCCTCCTGCGCCGCCTTCGCATCGCGCCCGCGAACGAACTCGGGATGAATGAACTGCGGCCCCCAGATGAGGCTGAAACCCAAGCCTTCGAAAACTTCCGCCATGCGGGCCGTCGAAAGAAACTCGGTCCAGCCGGGCTCCGGGTACTTGTGAATCGTGCGACGAAGAAGTCGCAACGCCGAGAGCGTCGACGGATTCTTCCATCCCGGAAGGAGCTCCATCGGAGGCTCGCCGTCGGCGGCAAGATCCGAGTTGGTGTCGTCGTTCGGATCGATCGCGTCGATCGGATCGGCGGGGCGGGGCGCGTTGACAACGGCATCCGCAACACGCTGCGCCGGAGTTTCCGCTGTTGCGGATTCGGCCGTCACGGGTACTGAACGGTCTTCCGATGACGACGCGGCGTGCGTCGTCGAGGGTTTCACGGGAGTCGTGTGGCGGACGGTAGTCGACATGCGGGCAATCTCGAAGAGGTCAAGGTCCCGAAAAAGGGCCGGAGTTCGAAGAGCGGGACGAATAGGACAAATCTTGGTACGCCCCGAAACACCTTATTGTAACGAGAGATACGGATATTGCCGATTGGAAAACTGCGAATACTCTGCCAAAAAAAAGCAGTCTTCGGTAAAAAAACAAGAAAAGGCCGGAAAAAATACGTAGTTCCCACATGCCGCGGTCGGTAGCAGGACGGCAGGGACCGCGCGCGCCCTGCGTTGAGGCGGCGAAACGGCATACGGTCGTTTCACGGCGCTTCGCGTATGTTTTGAGGGTGCGAGGAAAAAGCGATGAGATGCGACCGAGTTGCCTATTATCGGAAATCCAATTGTCAATGCGTAAAAATCGAGGTCTTTTGAGCCCCCGTGTCTGATGAAAGCCCGCCGCGTATGCGGGCTTTCATTGAACGTTTTTTGCGCGGTCAGTGGCCGACGAACCCTTCGGGCGTCGCTTCGTAGGCTTTTTGGACTTCCCAGGAGAAGTTCCGACCGTTGAGGGTCGCCCCCTTCCGGATGTCGCCCCGGAAGTCGACCGTCCATGCGGGACCGTCAACCGTAGGCTTCTCGACGAGGAAGTGCCGCAACGTCGGCACGATCCCGCGACGCTTTCCGGAAAGAAGCGTCTCGATGCTTTCAAGCACCTCTTCGGGCATTTCCGCAGTGAGGCTCCAGCTGAGGTCCGGGGTCGTGTCGCGGGCGTTCTCGAAGGCGCGTCGACGACGTTCCGCACGCTCGTGCGGTGTCTCGTTCTCGATGTTCGGCATCGTACTGCGGGCAACCCGGTCGGTCGATACGGTCTTCTTCGGGGTGAGGTTTCCCGAGAAACGGGCGGTCGCGGTGGTTTTCTTCCCTTCCGCGAAGAAGGAGAGATCGTCGAGGTGGAAGCTCACGGTCCCCGCTTTGCGGAATTCCCGTTCGATCTGGTCTTCGTCGAGCGTTTCGAAGAGCACCACCGGCACGTTTTCGGCACGGGAATTCATTTGGATCTCCTCCGCGTCGAACCCGAGTTCGTTCCCGACCTTGGGTTTGATTCGGAGCGAGCCCGTTCGGGCGGAGACCGCGTAGTCGCCGTCGAGCGTTTCCGTGCGATTTTCGTAGTCGTCCGCGTAATCCCTGAGGGTTTCCTTCGGGCGCTTGGAGACACGCTGGTAGAGGTCGTCGAAGACGACGTTCAAATGCCCGCGCGGATCGAACTGATCGAATTCCACACGCGACAAAACGCCTTCCGACTCCGACATGAACCATTCGCGCTCGACTCGTGCGAAGGGCTGCGGCAGGTAGGTGTTGCGGAATTCCCCGCCCTTCAGAACAAGCGACCAGCGGTTGCGCGCCGGATCGAAGGCGGTCACGTGGAAGTCGTCGAAGAAGGTTTCGAGCGTTACGGGGCCCGACGCTCCCGCTTTCACAAGCACGCGTACCGGAGAGCCGGCGGAGACGAGCCAGTCGATGGGCCCAACGCCGGCTTCGATGGCGTTCACCTGCACGTCGAAGGGAGAAACTTCCGCTTCGATCGTGAGGTCCTTCGAGAGAAAGTCCGTACGGTAGTCCACTGCCAAATGAGGGCGAATGCCTTTCAAGAGGTTGTAGAGCGTGGCGGACGCTCCCGTCGAATTAAGGGCGTGAATTTCACCCGAGAGGCCCAGAATTCCGAAGTGCGCGACGATGTCGAATTCGAACGTCACGGGCATGGCGGAGGGATCGTCCGGCGACCAAACGCTCGAACCGATGGTGATGCTCGCGCGGTCGCGCCAGGTGAAGATACCGCGCTCGCGCGGCTCCGTCGTCACGATGACGGAAGCCGTAACCGCTCCCGGTTCCGCCAAGGCGGCAAGGAACATCGACTGAACGGACTTCTGATAGACAACCAGACCCGTCACGGCCCCGGTCGCGAGAATGACGATCGCCCCCGCAAGCGCCGAGTGACGCTTTAAAAATTCAATCGTGGTACGCACGGCGGAACCTCCCTCTTCTCAAATCCCGCAACCCCGCGAGCTCGGAGGACTACGGCACAAAGGCGCAACGGACGCGCCGACGTCAGATGCGCGCCGAAGAAGGAAGCATGTCGTTCACGGCCGCGCAGTCCTCGTCAAGACCGAGCTCCCGCAGCACGAGTGCTTCGAAGCGCAGCACGCGAATGCGCGCGAGCTGCGGAAGAATGGTTTCAAGCGCGGGCGGCATCGGAACGTCGGGCGCGGGAAGCATCCCGATTGCCTCCTGAAGGATGGCTTCCGACTCGGGGGTCTTGTCCCAGAAGCGCGTTTCGAGAATGTGGCGCGCGTCCTTGAGGTGCTTCAGCGCTTCGACGTGTCGCCCTTCGCGGTAACGAACAATCGCACGATAGGAGGCGACCGCCGCCGAACGGCAGGGGTCGTTGTCGGGTCCGAGAAGCGCAACGGCACCCGACGTGTCGCCCGTTGAGAGTGCGAGAACGACGTCGGAAAGAAGAGCGCGGGGAAGCTGATTGGTCATGGAAGACTCTTCGTAGTGAGCTCCTCGAGAAAAACGCGGTCGGCCGACTTCGGAAGGGGTGCCTTCCGGAGTTCGTGTTCGACGATTCCCTCGTGAGAGCGGTAAGACTGGTTGGGAACATTATGCCGAAGGCGCGCCGAACCGTCGCACGCGCGTCGCTCGGATCGACTGCAAACGGCGGGGTCGACTTGTAAAGGTTTTTGTCCGAAGGCGACCGCGCGACGCTCCTGAGGATGAGCCCCGACCTTCGACTGTTGAGAAGACCCCGAAACACACAAGGCGTCCCGGGGTCGATGGAAAACCGCTATGAAGGAAATAAACGAGCAAATGCACGGACGGACCGTCCGTGCGACCGCATACCCGACAGGGCTTCCTACGGTCAGCCGACCCCGCCGCCGCGCGTCGCGCCCGCCTCAACCGTCACCGATCAAAGACCGGCCTTCTCGCAGGCCTTCGCAACGATTTCGTTTCGGTTCTTCTGTATTTTCTCGATGCGGCGGGCGCGTTCGCATTCCCACGCGTCGACCGGGTACATCTTGTCCCAGGCGTCCATGAGCTGCTTTTGCTGGCGCGACATGTTGAATTCCTTATAGGCCGCATCCATGTATTTGTAGGTGCGTGCGATCACGCCGCGGGCGGATTCGGGCGGCTCCACGGTGTTCCCTTCGATCTTCATCTGGCACGTGCCGAAATCGGACTTTGCTCCGGGGAGCATGCCGAAATTGATGTTCGAGCGCAATGCGTTCACGGAACCGATCGCGGGATAGAGGTTGTACATGTCCGCCTGCATGTGACGGTAGGTCACGTTCACCTTCTCGGCACAGCGCCGACCCTTGAAGTCGCGTCCTTTCGAGTCCACACAGTCGGGGTGACCGTCGCGCCACTCGGGGAAAGCCCGGCCGAAGTTTTCAGCCGGAACCACGTGCTCCCACTCCACGCGGTGCGAGCGCTTTTCGTGCTTCGACGTCGTGAAGCCGTCGGGCAGCGTGATGTTCTTTTTCTTGTCGAAGACGGCGTTGCAGTAAATCGTAATACGGTGGTCGGGATAGACCTTTTTCTCAAGAAGTTTCTTTGCTTCGTTGAAGGAATCGATGGTCGTATTCTGCGCCAAGCCGACCCCCGCAAACGCAAAGAGACCGAGAACGGCACACGTAACTTTTTTTCTAACGGTAAACATAACTTTGTATATAATTCGGTGTGTCAGGGAGCGTATTTCACGAAATGCACTCGGAAAAAGCGGACCTCGGTTCTCTTTTTCATCGGGTGCGATCGGTTGAAAACGCCGTTCGGCGTAAGCCCGATTGATTCGAGCCGTCGAACACGCATGCCTTGGACGTACGTCGACCGCTCGCGGGGTCGTCGCCAGCCGCAACGGACCGCATCAAACGGCGCTTTGCGATCGGGTCCGCCCCGAAACGAACTCAGTGTACCCGATTGACGTCAAGACGTTCGGCCCTCGGATTTTTTTCCCTTTTTATCCGAAAACCCGTTTCAAAGAGGATCCTTTATGGCTTCCGACCTTCAGACCGCCCTTGTCGAGATCTCCGAACTTCAGGATCAGATCCGCCGCAAGCGCAACCAGATTCACCGCCTGGCCGTTCAGGAGTGCCAGCGCCTCATCAACCAGGCCGAAATCCGCCCCGACGAACTCGTCTTCACGCTCGCGCCCCTCAAGCCGAAGACCGGCACCGTCAAGTACGTGGGCCCCAAGGGTGAGGTCTGGTCGGGTCGCGGCCGTCAGCCCGAGTGGCTCCGCGTCCTTATCGAAGCCGGCCACGACTTGCAGGAATTCCGCCAGATCGCTGACTGATCCCCGGGGAGTGCCGTCGACCGCGAGTGTACTTATCCCGTGACCGACGGTGTTTTCCGGAGATCCTCGAGAGCCTCGGTTTTTCACGTGCGTACTTCAATCCGATTGCGATTTTTTTCGCATTTTCGGTGTTATTCGCCCTCGAAAACCGGGGCTTTCTTTCGGGCTTGCAAAGGCCCTGCCGTTCAACCTTTTGCCGCCTTTGCGAGCCGGCCACGATGGATCGGGACGCAGATTCACTTCCGCGTCCCGTTTCGTTTCGAGCGACCGGCAGCTCCGGAAAGCGCGGTGTGCAAGTCGCCCGATTGAACGAGTAGTTCGGAGCGAACGTCAAGGAGCAGTTCTTCCGGTAGTTGTCCCCCGACCTACGTTCGACCTCACCGCAGAAACCCATGTTCTGACGGAACTCTAAATCCCGTACGTACCCGCAGAGAAGGAGGTCGAAAGTGCGGCTGTCAAAGCCGACGCACGTCCTCTCCGACGCAACCCGCCCAACGGCGCCCCTTCATCGCCCGAATGCCCGTCGTTGTACACTTTCCCGACTACGTCGGTGCCGATCTTCACGCCCGAACGCCGCCCGTTCCCTTCTTCAAAGCTTCCACAGCCCTTCCCATGACCGAGAATTCCATTTCCGCCGACACCGTGCGTGCGATCCTTCAGTTCCGCGACGACCGCAACTGGGCGACTTTTCACCACCCGAAGGACCTGGCGCTCTCGATTTCGATCGAAGCGGCCGAGCTTCTGGAATGTTTCCAGTGGAGCGGCACGGACGCGGACGTGTCGGAAAAGCGCGGCCGTCAGGCGGAAGAACTCGCGGACGTTTTGATTTACGGGGTGCTTCTTGCCGATCGTCTTGGAATAGACCTCAATGCCGTCGTGCGTGCAAAGCTCGCGAAGAACGCCGAACGGTACCCCGCCGAAACGTGTCGCAAAGGATCCTCCGACGCGGAGCGACTCGAAACCTACGGTCGGATGAAAGGCGAAGCCCGTTCGGAGAGTCGCAAGGAAACGGAGGAGACCGACGTCATCCCGCAACCCTCGCCCGAAGACGAGATGTTCGAACACCTCCGCACGACGGCCTCCGCCTACGCGAAGCACCTCACGTCCGTTCGACACCGACCGGGAACATGGGCGTCCGACGACGAGAACCGCATCGTCTTCACGCGCTATACGCCGGAGACCACCGACTTCTGGCGGGAACTCGATTCGTTGCGGGCATCGGAAGCGGGAGACGGTCTTCTCAAGAGCTCGATCTACGGCACGACCGTTCGGATCGACGACGTTTCGACGGAAAAGCTTCGTCACCTCTCGCCCGCGGATGCCTTTGCCGTTCTCGTCACGCTCCTTCGTGAAGAACGCATCGAAGACGGCGCCTGGCAACGGTGGGCGGCGGGACGGCGCCTTGAAGCCCTGCTCTCGGTCTTTGCCGCAACGAACGACGAAGACGATTCGAATCCGTGCAACTCCGGCTCGCACGACCGCTCGAGCGACACCGTGACATCGGGCTTTGTGCAGTCCTTCGGGAGTTCGACGCCTTCCCTTCGGGCTTTCACCGCGAATGCGGCTTCGGCGAATTCCGATACGAGTGCGACACCGGCGCGTGTTTCCTCAACTTTCCCGTCGTCCGTTTCTTCCCGTCCCACCGGTCCTTTTGCCGATTTGATCGGGTTGCTGCCCTTCCTTGAACGTGCCGAAGCAAACCCGACGATTCTCGGTCGGACGACCATGACCCCGATGGGCCCCGCCTTCACGTACGGCCCCGAAGCGGCCGAAGCACGACGGCTTCTTTCGGGTTATTCGGACGGAAACTATGTGGCGGTTCTGGAGTCGCGCGGTATCGCCTCGTGGCGCGACGCGGACCCCGATCGGGCGGACGGCCGTCTGATCGGCGCCCTCATCACGGATATTCTCCGTTCCGAGCGCGACCGCCCCGCGGTCTTCGTCGAAGCGGTGGAAAAGGGATTCCTCACGCGTCTCGTGAAGCGCGTCGCGACGCTTCTGCGGAATCCCGGTCGAAACTGAAAGCCAAGTCCGTATCGGGAGTCCGAATTGTCCTACGCTATCGCCGCGATTGTGCCGTAAATACGGTATTTATAAGACTTTTCTTCGGTTTCGTCTCCCGCCGCTGCGATCGGGGACTAAAATGTTGCGAAGCATCGGATGCGGGCGTCGACAACGCGTCGCCCCCTTTGCTCCGGGCTCCCCGAGCCCTCGTGGCGCGGCACAAACTGCGCCCGACCGAACGACCCCTAGAAAACAACCGACTCCGACACATGAGCAAACACATGGACCCGAAGGTCCGCGTCCCGATCGACACGGACAACCCCGCGATCGCTCGTATCGAAGACCGTTGCGTCTCCTGTACGCTCTGCCGCGACGTGTGCGAAACCTATATCGGCGTGCACGGCACGTACGACTTGGCCGACACGGGCGACCGTGCGGTATGCGTGCACTGCGGCCAGTGCGCTGCGGTGTGCCCCGTGAATTCGATCATCGTGAAGCCCGAATGGGAAGCCGTGAAGGCTGCGATTGCCGACCCCTCGAAAGTGGTCGTCTTCTCGACGTCGCCTTCCGTTCGCGTCGGCCTCGGCGAAGCCTTCGGGATGGATCCCGGTGCCTTCGTCGAAGGCCGTATGGTGGCGTTGCTTCGTAAGTTGGGCGGCGACTACGTGCTCGACACGAACTTCGCCGCCGACATGACGATTGTCGAAGAAGCGGCCGAACTCGTCGAGCGCATCACGAAGAAGACGGCCCCCCTGCCCCAGTTCACGAGCTGTTGCCCCGCGTGGGTGCGCTGGTGCGAAATTTACCATCCGGATTTCCTCCCGCACATCTCCAGCGCGAAGAGCCCGATCGGCATGCAGGGTCCCACGATCAAGACCTATTTCGCGAAGAAGGCGGGGCTCGATCCGAAGACGATCGTGAACGTCGCCGTCACCCCCTGCACCGCGAAGAAAGCCGAAATCCGCCGCGAGGAAATGAACGCCGCGGGCCGCATGTTGGGCGACCCGTCGATTCGCGACATGGATTACGTCATTACGACGACGGAACTTGCCGAATGGGCGAAAGCCGAGGGCGTCGACTTCAACGCGCTCGAAGACTCCGCCTTCGACAACTTCATGGGACAGGCCTCGGGCGCGGGCGTCATTTTCGGGAACACCGGGGGCGTCATGGAAGCGGCGCTTCGTACGGCCTATGCGGACCTCACGGGTGAAGACGCGCCCGCGGACTTCTACGACCTGAAACCCGTGCGCGGGCTCGAAGACATGAAGGAAGCCTCGGTCGACATCAAGGGCACCACCGTCAAGGTGGCGGTCGTCTACGGGACCGCCAACGCCGGCCGCCTTATCGAGGAAATCAAGGCGGGACGCGCCGATTACCACTTCGTTGAAGTGATGACGTGTCCGGGCGGCTGCATCAGCGGGGGCGGGCAACCCAAGGCCTTCGGCGACGAAGCCGACAAGCGCCGCTCGGCCCGCATCGAGAGCCTTTACAAGCGCGACGCCTCGATGACGTGTCGCCGAAGCGACCTCAACCCCGAACTCGAAACTCTTTATCAGGAATTCTACGAGCGCCCCCTTTCTGAAACTGCTCATAGAATGCTTCATACCACGTACACCGACCGACGTCGGGATTTAGGAGAAAAACGAATGAGCTACCGTTGCAAAGTCTGCGGCTACGTCTACGAAGGTGACGAACTCCCCGAAGGCTACCTCTGCCCGCTCTGCCACAAGGACGCGACCTACTTCGAAAAGATCGAAGCCGCTCCCGCCGCCAAGCAGACCGCCCCGCAGTGCGCGGGCGGCAAGAAGAGCCTCGCCGGCACGAAGACCGAAGCGAACTTGAAGGCCGCCTTCGCGGGCGAATCTCAGGCTCGCAACAAGTACACGTACTTCGCCGAAGTCGCGAAGCGCGAAGGGTACGAACAGCTCGCGGAAATCTTCCTGAAGACCGCCCGCAACGAACAGGAACACGCCCGCCTCTGGTTCGAGGCCCTGGGCGGCATCGGCGACACGGCCCAGAACCTCAAGGCCGCCGCCGAAGGCGAAAACTACGAATGGACCGATATGTACAAGACGTTCGCCGAAGAAGCGGAAGCCGAAGGCTTCCCCGAACTCGCCGCGCGTTTCCGTGCGGTCGGCGACATCGAACGCGCCCACGAAGAACGTTACCTCAAGCTCTTGAAGAACGTCGAAATGAACAAGGTCTTCGAAAAGGCCGGTCAGTACATGTGGGAATGCCGCGTTTGCGGTCACCTTGTGGTCGGCAACAAGGCCCCCGAAGTGTGCCCCGTCTGCGGCTACAGCAAGGCCTACTTCGAAGTTCGCGCCGAAAACTACTGATCGGCTTGAACGCTTGAACGGTTGAAGCGCTTCCGGGCGAAACTTCCTCGGGCATTGCACGGACCGACGGAATTTCTCCCGGTTGCACGAGGCGCTCCCAACCCGACAACGACGGAGAAACCCTTCCTTCTTTCTCGTTTGCACGGCGAGACGAAGGAAGGGTTTCGTCGTTTCGGAAGTTCCGAAACCCCGGGAGAAGGCTTTGCTCCTCCACCTGAGAGACCTCGTTTCGACGGTAGCATGTCGACCGTTATAATCGTCATTCCTTCCAATTCCCGCCGCGACGCCCTCTGTACGGAACTTCCGCCATGTCCTCCCGCATCACCGTCGAAGAACTTCTGCGCGATCCCGAACCCGCACTGTTGCCCGTCTACGTTCACGACGCAACCGTTCTTTCGTCGTTGGGTAACGACCTGACGACCCTGCTCGCGCGCCTCGCGGACCCTACGCCCTTTCCGGATTCTTCGGATTCCGCAGAATCGGCGAAGGACGGCATGACGGTACCCCTCGGCGCCTTTCCTCTCGACCCCGAGGATGAGGCCCGTCGGGATTTCGACGACTTCGCGCGCGACTGGTCCGAAGAAGACCGACTCGTCGCCTCGACCCGCTCCTGGCGCTCGGCCTACGGGATGCTGAAACCCCTGGCGGCGAAACTAACTCCGAAAGAAAAACTCGAAGCGGGTCTCGTGTTCGGCTGCTCCACGTCGGGTGTCGCTGAAACGATCGATCGCTTGGGAGAACTTGCGCCTTGGCCCGCCGCGGCAACCTTGGACCCCGGCCGTCCCGCGCGTCTCCTCGCGGACGCGCTCGGCCTTTCGGGCCCCGCGTACGTGGTGTCGACCGCCTGCACTTCGGGCGCGAAGGCGATCGTCGAAGCAGCGCGTCTTCTTCGGATCGGGCGCACGACCGTAATGCTCGCAGGGGGACTTGACACGCTCAATCCTCTCACCCGGGAAGGGTTCTCCGCCTTGGGGGCGCGTTCCTCGAAACGCGCCCGCCCCTTTGAAGCGACGCGCGACGGTCTTCACCTAAGCGAAGGCGGAGCCTTTTTCCTTCTCTCCTCGGACCCGATGCGTCGTGCTGCAAACGCTGCCGACGGTACCTCCGAAGCCGCCCGTTGGTCCTCCGTCCGTCTTTCGGGCTGGGGCGAAACCTCGGACGCGCACCACATTTCGGCTCCGCACCCGGAAGGCGAAGGCGCCAAGCGCGCGATGTTGCGTGCGATGCGGACGGCCGGCGTCCGTGCGGACGAGGTCGACTACATTCATCTCCACGGTACCGCAACACGCCAAAACGACCCCGCAGAAGCGAAGGCCGTACGCGATGCGGGGCTCACGGCTGCTCCCGCTTCGAGCATCAAGAGAGCGGTCGGACACACCCTGGCGGGTGCGGGCGCGCTGGGCGCCGCCGTCGCTTACGGGCTGTTGCGCGACCCCTCGATCCCGTTGCCGCTCGCATTCCGAGGCGAAGAAGCGCCCGACCCCGAAATTCCGTCGCTCAACTGGGTGCGCGACACGGTTGCGCACGCACGACGCAACATTCTTGTGAACGCCTTTGCTTTCGGCGGGAGCAACGTGTCGCTCCTTTTCTCGCACACGTATCTCACGACTCCGTGCGATGCCCGAGGGCTCCTCCCGCAGTCGGGTCCGATGCGTCTCGTCGACGAAGGAACGTCTTACGGCGAAGACGGCGCCGAAAGCGTCATGACGGTGCGCAGCGACAATCTGCTTCTCGACCCCGACACGGGACGTTTCCCCGCTTCGGGCCTCATGGAAGTGATGGCACAGACGATCGGAATTTTTGCGGGTATCAACGCACGACGCGCGGGGCTCGTTCCGAAGATCGGTCTTCTTTTGGGCTCGCGGAAAATCACGCTCCGAGCACCCGACTATCCCGTCGGAACGCGCTTCAAAACGACCGCGGAAAAGTCCTTCGTGTCGGACGAGGGCCTGTGGCAGTTCGCCTGCAGCACCGAAGCCCTGCTACCGGGCGAATCCGACTGCCGCCCCGCCGCGGATGCGGTTTTGACGGTATTCGATGCACCCGACGGGTATTTCAACGGCTTTCGCCGCTGAGTCGCTCGGTGCGAACGGAACACCCGCGGAAATCCCGTCCTTGGCGCGAGTTTCCCGTCCCGATCGGCGCATAATTACCGTCGAAGCTCGACCGTTCGACACCTATGCGGAAGCTCGAACGGACGAAACCTCTCTCTGACAACCCTCTCGAATCCGCATTCTCCCTCACGAAGGTGAAACCATGATCGAAGCGACCACCTCCCTTCCCTCCGATGCCGCACCTTCCGCCGTCTCCGAGAAAACGGCGGGGCCGGGCGGCGGTCGGCGCGTTCTCGTCACCGGAGGCTCCCGCGGGATCGGTTTTGCCGTGGCGAAGCGGCTCGCGGAAGAAGGCTACGTCGTCGCCGTCAACGGACGCAATGCGGACCGTGCGGCGCAAGCCGCGGCAAAGCTTTGCGAGCTCGGTTACGAAGCCTACGCGCTCCCCTTTGACGTCACCGACCGCAAGACCGCAGCCGACGTGCTCGCCGCGGACGTCGCCGAACGGGGTGCCTTCTGGGGCGTGGTGCTCAATGCCGGGATCAACCGCGACATGCCCTTGGCCGCCATGTCGGACGACGACTGGGATACTGTGGTCAACACCGACCTCGGGGGCTTTTACAACGTCTTGCGCCCCCTTGTCATGACGATGGCGCGCGCCCGCAAAGGTCGAATCGTCGTGGTCTCTTCGGTATCGGGCATGGTGGGCACGCGCGGGCAAACCAATTACTCCGCCGCCAAAGCGGGCTTGATCGGTGCGTCGAAGGCGCTTGCCATGGAACTTGCGAGCCGCTCGATCACGGTGAACGTCATCGCTCCGGGGTTGATCGACACCGACATGGTGACGGACGAAGACCGCGAACGCATTCTCCCGTTGATCCCGATGCGCAGGCTCGGCAACCCCGAAGAGGTCGCGAACGTGGTCGCGTTTCTCCTTTCGGACGGAGCCGCCTACGTCACGCGCGCCGTGATCCCGGTTGCGGGCGGTCTCGTTTGATTGCGTCGAATTTTCGAACGACCGACGCGACGATTCTTTGGCATCGAAAACCCTCTTTCCCTCTCACTCGACTATGACCGACCTGTCCCCTTCGCCAGCAACCCCTCTCCTCGATTCGCCGCGTCCCTGGCGCCGTGTCGTCGTGACCGGCATGGGTTGGATTTCGCCGATCGGCAACACCTGGGCGGACGTCAGAACGTCGCTTGAAACGAATACGAGCGGCGTCGTGCGAATGACCGAATGGGAGTCGATCGAAGACCTGAATACCCGAGTGGCCGCGCCGGCGCGACCCTTCGAGCTCGATCCCGTACGGTTCTCGCGCAAACGCGTACGTGCCATGGGACGCGTCGCTCTCATGGCCGTCAAAACAACGGCCGAAGCCCTCGAAGACGCGGGGCTCGCTGAAAGTCCCGAAATCGCTTCGGGCACGACCGGAGTCGCCTACGGATCGTCCGCGGGGCAGCCGACGGCGGTCGCCGAACTCGCGCACCTCATTCTCACGAACTCCTGCCGCGGGATTACGGCGACGACCTATGTGCGCATGATGGCCCACACGGCGCCCGTCAATATCGGCGTTTTTTTCGGTTGCAAGGGACGGATTCTGACGACCTCGTCCGCCTGCACCTCGGGCTCCTGGGGGATCGGCGGCGCCTACGAAGCAATTGCGTCGGGGAAAAACGACATCATGATCGCCGGGGGCTCCGAGGAGCTTCATGCCACCGACGCCGCGATCTTCGACACGCTTTTTGCGACCTCGACCCGCTACAACGATACGCCTTCCGAGACGCCGCGCCCCTTCTCGTCGGATCGAGACGGGCTCGTTGTGGGTGAAGGCGCGGGGACGCTCATTCTCGAGTCCTTGGAGCACGCTCTTGCCCGCGGCGCTCGCATTTATGCGGAAATCGTCGGGTTCGGATCGAATTCGGACGGCCAGCACATCACTTCGCCCGCCTCGGACCAGATGGCGCAAGCCATGCGCGACGCGCTGAAGGATGCGGGCCTGACGCCCGATCGCATCGACTACGTGAACGGTCACGGGACCGCCACGGACCGCGGGGACGTTGCGGAAAGTCACGCGACATACGCGGTCTTCGGTTCGAGCGTGCCCTTCTCCACCTACAAAGGCCACATGGGGCACACGCTCGGCGCCTGCGGCGCTCTGGAAGCGATCTTCGCCTTGCGCGGGATGGAGGACGGTTTCGTGCCGCCGACCCTCCACCTTGAAGCCGATCGTATCGACCCCGATTGCGCGAATCTCGACTACGTGACGGGCGGCCTGCGACCGCTCGATCAGACCTACGTCATGACGAACAACTTCGCCTTCGGCGGGATCAATACGAGCCTCATTTTCCGCAAGTGGCGCGACGGAGACGAATTCCGCCCGAAAAACGCGTCAAAGATGTCCATTTTCTATACGTACGGCGTCCCAAAAGCCCGGCCGATCGCCTTCCGTTCGCTCGCCCCCGCAGCGCGAGGCTTGGCCGCCGAAAAACTTCTCGATCGGGCGCTTCTCGATTTGCTCCACGATCTGCTCGAAGATTCTTTCGGCGAAGAGCCCCGCGCCTCCGTCGCCCTGATTTTGCCTCTGAGTGCTCTGGAGCACGCCCCCGAATTTACGGAGGCGCTTCTTCCCGGGCCCGCTCTCATGCGCCTCAACGACCTCCGGCATCCGGAGCGGAAGCGCCAGAGTTGCGCGGCGCGCATCGGGGCGGCCGCGATTCTCGCACGACTCAAAGCGCTCTTTCCCGATGCGACCTTCGACTACGCTGAAGAGCCTCCGTACGGACCGAAGATTCTTTGTTTGCCGAAGCGCAAAGCGAGCACGTGCACGAACTCGAAATCGGATTCGAATCCGCTCGCCCTCTACTGCACGCTCACGCACACGAAGGGGGCGGCGGCGCTTGTCGTCTCGCGATCTCCCGCCGGAATCGACATCGAAGCGGACCGCCCCGTGGAGCGTCTGCTTAGGGTTGCAACGCAAGCCTTCGGCGAGGCCGTCGGTCGTGACGTGGCAGCCGAGCTCTCCGAATCGGGCTCGCAGGACCTCTTCTTTGCGCTTTGGGGGTTGTCGGAATCCGTCATCAAGATGAACCGCGGAGCTCCGTCCGACGACGAGTTCGCGGCGTTGCGCTTTCACCGGAATTCCGTGACGCTCCCTGCCGAGGTCGACGTGACGGTTGCGGTGGAAAGTCGCGATCCGAACACCAAAGCCGCAGCCGATGGCGAAGACGCCGCAAAGGTCGTCCGTCACGCGGCGCGGTTCGTGAAGACCCGCGCGCCGGGGCTGCTTCGCACGACGGTCGTGGCCGAAGGCGAAACGCCCCCCGTCGTCGTGGAGGCGGACGTTGCGCTCCTCAAACGCATGTTCGGGTTCGCTCGACCGGGCCGAGCAACGGCGGAGCCTGAAACACGCGACACGTAATCCGCACAGCCGAAAACCAACGCCCCATTCCCTATATCCCCATTTTCAAAACACAGCCATGACCCGCTCCTGCCGTCCCGTCCGGAAAAACCGACCCCGCATTCTTGAGAACCTCCTCGAAGCGCAGAAGATCGCCTTTGCGCCCTTTATCTTCGAGGCGTGCGCTTCGGCACTTTCCTCGGGACTTTTGGCCGCCCTTTCGCACGCGCCCGAGGGTCTCACGGAAGAAGCTCTTCAATCCGAAACGAAACTCTCCTCCTATGCCGTACGCGTGTTGCTCGATCTTCTCGCTCCCGCGGGTGTCGTTGAACGAGTCAAAAGCGCGAACGCCGAGTCGGCCGAAGCCCCCCTCCTCTGGCGCGCGACGCCCGTTGCCGACCTCCTTCTTTTCGACGACATGACGCGCGCCAACTTCTTCTTTACGAAGGACGTCAATTACGAAGCTTTGGCAAAGCTCGACGCGAGCCTCGCGGAAGGGCGTCCGGCGGGCTTGGCGGCGTTCGATTCCTCTTGGAAAACCATCTACCCGCACCTGCCCGAACTCCCCGAAGCCGCCCGCAAGGCATGGTTCGGGTTCGACCACTTCCACAGCGATCGTGCGTACGAGGCGGCTTTGGAAGTCCTCGGGCTTGCACGCGACTTCAAGCACCTGGTCGACATCGGCGGGAACACCGGACGCTTCTCGCACCGGTTCCTGCTCAGGAACCCGAAAGCCCGTGCGACGGTGGTGGATTTGCCCGTGCAGACGGAAGCAATCCCGACCCGCGAAGAATTGCAAGAGGTCGTCGATCGAATCGACGTCTTCGCGATCGACTGGCTCACGGATGCCGAACTTCACGTGTCTGCGGACGCGGACCTCTTCTGGATGAGCCAGTTCCTCGACTGCTTCTCCGAAAACGAAGCCGTCTCGATTCTCGTACGCACGAAGGCTGCGATGAAGGCGACAAACGGCAACCCCGTCCTTGCCGTGCTCGAACCCGTCGTCGACGAGCAACGCCACGAAGCGGCGGAATTGTCGCTCGCCGCCACGAGTCTTTACTTCACGGCGGTTGCGAACGGCAACAGCGCCTTCTTCCGCGGCAACATGCTCCGGAAAATCTTCAAGCGCGCGGGCTTTGCGATCCGCTCCGAGGTGCCGAATCTCGGGATCAGCCACACGCTCTTTCTCCTTGAGCCCGCCGACTGACGAGACTCAAGACGTTGAAGGGACGGACGGGATCGACGCAACCGAAGGTTTGCCCCGAGCTCTTCGCCGTCCCGAAATCCGAGAAGCCGTGCGACGTCGTTGACACGGCCTCGCTTTTTTTGCATCTTTCTTACCCGACGTGCCGTAAAGCCCCGCCGTTCACGGCGGGGATATAAGGCACCCGCGCGAAGCGCGGACCGATGCC
>ENA-UERU01000628-UERU01000628.1-human-gut-metagenome-genome-assembly--contig:-NODE-628-length-26094-cov-7.497367_pt1 | contig 26094 bp, 35 predicted proteins | sample MGYA00242988_ERZ507989 | MGnify/ENA primary metagenome ERZ507989 (study PRJEB26167, sample SAMN06115519) | human gut metagenome | host: Homo sapiens | place: China:Hunan | collected 2015-08-21 | study...
GGTTTCTTGAACTTCTCATTGATGAGCTGAATCTCATTCGAGATGATCGAATTCAGACGGGTATTCGTCTCGATTCGACTCAAGTCGCCATCGTGCTCGATAGCCACTAGTGGGTCATCAACAAAGGATGCTAGGGCAAAAGAGTTACTTCGCTGGGCAAGCGACTCCGAGTCGAACGCAACGCTATAGTCCCCAAAGAGCCTCTGCATCACATTCAGAATCGTTGATTTGCCAGAACCCGGATCGCCATAGAAGACCAGAAACTTATCGATTTTTCGACAGTCGCCCGTGAGGACCGAACCGATACCCCATTCGATCTTCTGACGTTCTGAAGGGTCATACAGAGTATCGACGAGTTTAGCCCAGCTAACCGGGACCCCATCCTCGAGTGAATATGGGAGACGATACGATACGTGGTCTTCTTTTCGAATTGGAGTGTCTTCAAACACCGGCATTCGGTCAAGAGGATGATCGGTATCGATCATATTCTTGGTCCACTGACGATATCGTTTCCAGACACCATCTCTTTCTGAAGCACAGAACTTCGGGATCATCTGTTGAGGCGCTGAGTTCTCAACGAATTTTCGAACATCATCATCGACCAGATCGATGACGTCGAATTCGTTCTTTGACCACAGTCCGGTCTTTGGATTCCAAACCGCGACGAAGTCACCGTCTCGTATCATGATGTCTCTAGAGTCGAGATTCAAGAACCAAGGTGCCGCCTCCATGACTCCCGGCAGACCGCGCATTGGAGAAGATTCAATTGTGTAAAAGTCCACCTCCCGTGGCCTCCTTTTTAGTGATACGGATCGTACAAGTTGGCCCACTGAATCATTTGGGTCGTTAAGGGCATCTCGAGAGTGTCTACCCCCGGTATACGGAATAGCCCACCGGTTCCGTTCCTAGAGTAGGTCCTGTACATCACGCGTTCAGCAATGATCAGGGCCTCCTCATGAATCTCTGAAGGCAGGCGCCCGTCGTCAGAAAATGAACGAGCGCCCACATTCAGAAGAATGGACTTCGTGAACGATTCCCGATCCCGATACAGCATAGCAGTCAAAGTATCGGTAATACTCACGACGACCTCAAGGAACGAAGCAGGAGCTTGCCTCGGAGAGGGCATACCCGTTTCGTAGCAGTATTCATCCCTCATACGAAGAGCCTGGATGGCCTTATCTTCGTCTTCAGGAATATACCACACGAAATCGAGTTCATCCCACACCGAAGCAAGCTCCGAGTAGTTCTCGAGACACCCTCGCTTGATAAGCCAGGATGTGTAGTGCATGTCAGATCTTGTCCCAGATCATCCCGTCGACGTTGAAGTCGATGATGAAGTTCGTGTCAACGCGAGAGTAGTCGTCAGACGGGACTCGGTAAGTGTTTGAGTCGAAATCACCGAACGAGACGTAGCCGTCACCAACCTCGGAGTTCTTGATCCAGCCGACGACAGCACCCTCACGAGTGCGAGAGAGGCCGAGCTGGTCGAAGACCTCGTTCAGGAACAGGTGTCCCTTACGCTCAAGACGGCGGTTAGCCCAGAGCTGAACAGCTGCGAGGTTTTCAGAGGTGTAATCCTCACTGGTATCCCAGCAGTTCGAGGACTCCTCAGTGATGATTCGCGCGTAGGGAGACAGGTCGTTAATGGACGCAATGACGGCATCGACGACATCGGCAGCATCAGACTTGTTGTCAGAAGAGAGGATCTCTTCAGCCGTCTTGTCGTAGTTGGGCAGCTTGGGACGAGTGATCTTCTCAACAGTCTCCTTACCGAGGGCATCAACCATGGTCTTCTTGTAACCATCGAACGCACTCTGGAGAGCAGTGTATGCCGCGCCGACTGCAGCAAGACGCTTCTTCGAAATCGAGTTCGAGAAGTAGATCATCGTAATCGTGGCAGCGCCGACGATAGCAGCAGGTGCGCAGGTGTATGCGGTGTCGAGGATGAAGAGGATACGGTTCTTCATCTCGATCTTGTGAACGTCCTCATCCGCGATCTGATCTGCGTTGCGGATGCATTCCTTGCGACGATCCCAGTCGCGTCCTTCGCAGTCTTCGAATCGAGTGCCGGCTCGCCATGCGAGGTAGCCGGTTGCGACGACACCAGCGGAGGCGGTAATGGAGAGAATGGTAGGGGCGTGCTTTGAGATGCGAGCCATGCCCGTGTGGAAAGCAGTCGTGATAGACATTTGAGTGTGCTCCTTTCTGAGCAAATATGTTACTTGAGGGTTTCGGGACGATCAGCAGAGACGAGCCAACCTTCCCGGATCTGTCGGATTTCGAACGCATCGGTTGTGGTCCAACCCCAGCGCTCATCGGTGTATCGTGGCTGAATACCAACAGACGACATCAGATCTGCGACCGAGACCTGACCATACTGTTCGATCTGTTCAGCAATGAATTCGATCACGTCAACGGCATCGCCGCGAGTATCGAACACAAGGTCCTCCACGTTCGTGGGCTTTGGTTGACGCGGTTCGCGACGCTCAGATCGACGAGATTCGTTGTAGCCCGTTCCGCGATAGGCACGAGACGAACTAGAATATGATGTATAACCAGACGAAGGACGACGCCTAGGGTCGACTTCGCCGTAAAGCAGCTGCTGAATACCCTGTGTCACCATGTCGGTGATGGCGTTCTTCGCAGCGGGAATGGCCACATCGATCACAAGATGCTCAGCAATCTCTGGGAGATCCTGAGCGAAGAAGGTCCGAAGAGCTTCCTTGATGGCAGACTTCTTCTGGACCTTAGCCTTGGCGACGACCTTCTTCTCGGGGGAGGCCCCCTCCTTGGCTTTATCAGTGTTGCCAGGGAGGGAGACCTCAGTGGGCCGAGTAGGCTCGATGGGAACGATGTCCGCCATCAGTTCGCCTCAGCAATCTTGCGGAGCTCTTCGAGAGAGGCATCGGGGTGCTCCTCGATCAGCTTCTTGGCCTTACCCATGATGTCATCGGGGAAGAGGCCGGCAAGGAACCCGTTCGAGAACTTGGGGTCGTTGCTAAGCTTGTCCAGAAGAGAATCGAACGCGGGGGACGCAAGGAACGCCTTGGTTGCACGCTCATCCTTGAAGAATCGCGTACCGTCCTCAGAGCGTTCGCCGTACGCAGCGCCCACGAATTCCTGAAGCAGCTTATAGGCATCCATGGGAGAAGCCTCACCACCATTGATCATGGCGATCTTGGCGGAAAGCGGGGTGCGCTGAAGCTCCATGTTCATGAGCTCAGCCTTGGAGAGATGGAAGTGGAGCTTCTCCTCCGTTTCCTCTCCAAAGAAATTGGTGTACTTAACCTTGATGGACTGCATGTCAGTTGTCATCCTTTCGAGACAGAGAGATGAGGTAGATGAAGGTGCCAATGATGGCGACCAGGGGGACCAGAACCACGATAAAACTCGAATCGGATCCGGTCTTAGCGAGCTTGGTCTCGCTAGGCTTGGGTGTTTCGGCCTTCACGGTGGGTCGGGTCGAAGGTGTCGCCATCCCAGAATGAGACGGCTTAGCAGAAGGCGTGCTCGTTCCAGACTGCGGAGCAGGAGTACTCACAGAGGGCACCGGAACGGGCGTCGTCGTTGTCGGGTTGGGAGCGGGGGTAGACACAGAGGGAGAGGGAGTCGGAGTGGTCCCGTCCCCAGTAGTCCCACCATTAACACTAACCTCGATTGTACGCTCGAGCTTAGTGCTGTTAACGTAGGCAACGTTCGTCGCGGTCTTAGCACCAGCCGGCGTGGCCATCGGCTCAGGCGTGTAGGTGACACACGTCTTCACGCCCTCGGGGGCTGTGAATTCGATAGTGTAGTCGTTGACTTGAATCGCCGAGACATATACGGTCGTGTTAGGATCCCAGGTGTCGCCCTTCGCACACTTAACGGACGTGCTTAGCTTGGTGTACCCGTCGTGGATGGAGTACTTAACACCAGGCTCGGCGATCCAAGTGATCATCCAAGAGGTGGTACCATCGGGATTGACCCAGCCCCACTTCGAGTTCTCAGGCTTAGCGTCCTCGTAGTGACCACCATTGCAGTCGTTATCGCAGGCGCCGATCTTTGTATCGTCATTCAGGGTGAACGGGAAATCATACGCCCAGTTGATGACGTCGGACGTAACCTTGAAAGTCTGTCCGGCCTCGAGCTTCTTGGTAGACCAGGTGCCCTTGACCTTCACAGGCGAGGAAACCTGGGAGCTGCCAGAGGAAATGTAGGTGATCTTGGCGTCGATGGGGTTGACTGCAGCGAGAGCAGGCGTGGCAGATCCGCAGACAACAGCTGCGGCAATGCCGATAGACACGAGTGCGCGATTCATGACGTTCCTTCCGAATACTAAGTTTTGGGTGGTCACTTGTTCTGGTGGTTGCGGTACTCCTCGATGTACTTCTCAAGCTTCGGACCGAAGGCCTTAAGAAGGAGGAAGCCGACAAAGCCGGTGGCTGCGATCTTGCCGGTACCTCCGCCAAGGATCTTGGTGATCGCGTTGATGATCATCATGAAGGTGATGAAGGCGAGGATGATGATGAACATGATGATGGAGCCGAAGGTTTCCATTGGAGCGATTGCCTTTCAGTTTGTTCAAAACCTATAACCCGTGTTAGGGGTTATAGGGTTGAGGTGGTCTCAGTTCTGGGACTGGGATTTCTTGTATGCCTTCTTACGGGCACGGTTGGGATCGAGGGCGCAGCAAGCGCCAAAGAAGCCAAGCATGATTCCGAAGGTGTACACGGTAGGGGTCCTTTCTTGAGGGTTAGTTCTCATTAGGACTCCCGTTTTTTGTGTTTTGGCCAATATTCTGGGGGTTCAGAATACTCGATTGGCTCGTCTGTGAAAGTGACCTTATTCTCCTTAGTCACCGCTCTTCAACCGATCTTGAACCAGTTCGGCTGAGGAGCGGGGGTCAGCGCGACCTCAACCGCCGGCGAACCGGAGGGCAGAAGCACCGGACGGAACTCAGGCTTGATGGTCACGCCACCGTCCCAGCCGAGCTCATCACCAACACCCGTCTCACCGATGTGGATCTGAGCGTAGAAGTCATTCAGAGGGCAGGGTCCGAAGTTCAGCAGGTCCTCAGAGATGTTGTTGCAGTAACCACGGATCTTCTCCGCGGTCGAACGGAAGGTACGTCCGGTGATGGCGTCCCTGCACAGGACCTCCTCGTCACCGAAAATGACCATCGAGCCCTCGGGGAGCTTCTTCTCAGCAGCCTTCTTGTCGGCAGGCTTACCACCCTTCTTGATAACCTCGACCTGCTCGAGCACGTTATTGCGGAGCTCAGACACGTTCATCTGAGAAATGGAGTACGCGGCTGCGAGAGCCTGGTACTTCTTGTAGGTGACATTGTGCAGGGAGACGATCGCGAAGATCGTGACGCCCAGGCTGACCGCAGCGGGAACGTATGTCATCCAGTTGCGCTTGGCGAAGTCCAGGAGGTTCTTGGATGCGCCGTTGTCGTCGGCGATGGCCTTGGCGTGGGCCTTACCGGAGGTGATGGCGGTCGCAACGGAGGCTGCGATACCAAGGCCCGTGATCAGGATCTGCGGGTGGGTCTTGACCCAGTTGATGGCAAGCTTGACGGTGTTCTTGATGGACATGGTTGTGCTTCTTTCTTGATCAGAGGTAGAGGATGTAGGTAGTCAGGTCGAGTCCAAGGATAGAGCTCGCTGAGATCGGGATGAAGTTGGGATCAGATCCGACTGCAAGAGAGTCGACAATGATGTACGGATGACTCCGCTCGAGATCGTCGACAATGACGACGTTCTTTACGAAGGCTAGGCGACGCTGGGTCATAACGAAACGAAACGGAACAATGGCATACTGATTTTCAGCCTCGTCTCGAGTAATCGTCATATGTTCTCCCGCGCCGTTTACGAAAGTTACGTCTTCGTAATATGTGGGTGTATCGACGGTCGGTTTAGCACAAACACCATCGAGGTACTTACCGATAAGCACACCAAGCGCGGTCGTCTCAATCCGATTCGGACGGACCGGCGCTGAGTGAGCCAGCGAGATGGAGATGAGTCCCCCCTCAGGGATAGAGAGGTCAACATCTTTGATGTCGAGGATACGTCGTTCAGTCATGGTTGATTCCTTTCAAAGACCTATACACCGTGTATGGTGTATAGGGTTGAGATCAGTTCTCGTTGGGGTACTGTACCTTGAGGTGCAGCTTGCGACAAAGAGTCTTGTTGGCCTTATCGACTTCAGCGGGATCGTTGGAGGTGTACGACGTGTGGAATAGGCGCTTGTAGTAACTAGTAGCGCCGGTGAATCCGACGAGGTAACCCCCGGCGAGTGCGATGAGGGCGCAGGTGACAAGATCAATGGTGTTGATGAGCTTGACGGACATGGGGTGTTCCTTTCAGAGAAGGTTGATAGTTCTCATTAGAAACCGTGTAATACATACCGTCAAAGCCTATAACCCGTGTTAGGGGTTATAGGGTTGAGAGTGTTCTCAGAGGAGTGGTGTCACTCGTCGTCGGAGGAGTCCGAGGACGCATGCAGACCGGCAATGGTCATAGCGCCAAAGAAGATAGCGACGGAGGACAAGGCAGCAACCTTGGCGACCGGGATGCTCTTTTCGGCGACCGACTTAATGCGGTCCGAGAGAGGGGTCTTCGGGGTGGTCTCTTCGAGTTCGTTCGAGTTGGACATGGTGAGTTCCTTTCTTGAGTGGTTAGTTCTCATTAGTATTTGAGTGTTTTTTGCGGAGCTCTTCGACGAGCTCGATCACGGGGTTCCCCCGGTACTCTGCTATGCATGCAAATACGTACAGAATATACAATGAGAGAAAAGGTGCCGCGATAAGGGATAGTGTTACAACTACAGCAGTCATGATGGCTCCTATTTTGACGGTAAAAATATGCTGCCAAAGCCTATAACCCGTGTTAGGGGTTATAGGGGGTTGTGTCAGAGCGGGCAATCCATGAGATCGCAGACGTCATTGAAAGTGTCTTCGGTCATGTCGCTGTCCGAGCAGATGTCGAGCAGAGTCTTGACGCGATCGTGGTAGGTGTTCTGGAGGTGATCGTGAGCCGAGTTTACGGCTTTACGGTTGGCCTTCCGAGTACCTTCCAAGACGCCGACAAGATACACGTACCTGAAGTACAGGGCAGCGGAAAAAACCGAGAGGCAAATCATGGCGTGGTTGCGGTTGAATTTCATGAGAGTGGTCCTTTCAAAGAGGGTTGATAGTTCTCATTATTCGCCGCGTAAAATATGCTGTCAAAGCCTATAACCCGTGTTGGGGGTTATAGAGCGAGAGGTCTACTTCAGTGATTGTAGATCTTCTTGTACTTTTCGACAAGCGTCAAGTTGTCGTCGTGGTAAATGCGAATCTCACGGTCGTAGCAAATTCGCACGTCGGAACAAATCGCCCACAATTTGCGGGTTTCGTTCCTGACTTGGCGAACTTTGAGCCAGAGGAAAGTGAGTGTGCACGACAGAACAAACGTAGAAACGATTGCGAGAATGAACATGGCGAGTCCTTTCAGAGTAGTGTTTTCTCACTATAAGGACCGTAAAATATATCAAAGCCTATAACCCGTGTATGGGTTATAGGGGTTGAGGGGTTTCAGTCATTGAGGTCGTGATCGATGTCACGCATGAGCGTGTCCAGCACCTCAGCCTTGGTCTCGCCTTCAGCGAGGTCGCGGTATGCGCGGACATAGGAGGCAGCCACCTTCTTGATGGTGGTCTCGTAGCGGTCAGCAACATAGGCGAGCCAGATGTTGTAGGCGAAAGAGAGGGTGAGGAGGATGAGGACAAAGATGGTCAGGGCGTTGAACATGATGGTTCCTTTCAAAGAGGGTTGATAGTTCTCATTATTAGTTGTGTAAAGTTTGTGTTAGTTTGTGTTAGTTAAAGCCTATAACCCGTGTTAGGGGTTATAGGTCTAAATATTCAGTTGTCCAGAAAAGTCAGGTAACCTGCGACAAGCATCAGAAAGATCGCCCAGATCGGCACGATAAGCGTGCTGAGAAAGGCGAATCCGTTGAGGATGGTGAAAGCTGTGTAAAGCATGGTTGTTCCTTCCAAAAATGGATGAATAGTTCTCATTATTCACCAGGACGTTTTTGTTCTAAGGAAAAAGTCTATAATCCTAGGTTTTAAGATTATAGACTTTCGAGCAGTTCTACTTACGGAACTTCAGCATCGAAAATGCCTTTGAGGCAAGAACGTGGGTCTGTTCGTAGTTGAGGACCGCCATAAGACCGAGCAAGTACACCACGCCATTGGCAATCGTTTCGGACGACGGCATGAGCTTCGCCTTAAGGTCGTTATCCTTAGCGAGCTTGTGCAATCGTTCGAGATTGCCAACGGCGGTAGTGTATTCACCGGTCGACGGGTCCTCTCCACCGAGCCAGTTAAGCACCTCGTTCTCGAGGTCCTCAGGTTCGTAGAGGCGTTCGACGTTAGACATGGTGAGTCCTTTCGTGTAGAGTGGGTAATACTCACTATGCCGAACGTTTTTCTTACGCCTCAGGCTTGGTGACCTTCAGGACGATCGTGTCGCCGTCCTTGAGGTTTGCAGGCTCGGCCGCGAAGTCCGCGTAGACATCGTCATGCTTCGTCACGACAAGGTTGCCGTGAGTCTCGGGTTCGTAGTTCGAAGAACTGACACCGAGAACAGCACCGAGGAAGACACCTAATGCTGTGATCGTGGCGGTTGCCTCCGTCGTATACGGTACGCCCCACACGATACCGACCGCGTTGACAAACGTGGCTAGCGCCGGGATGACAATAAGCGCCACGCGCTTGAGAATATCGTAGGTCTGGTTGTTCACTTGTTCTTCCTTCCGTCAATGCTATTGGGCATCATAGGTAGCTCATCTACCTGTTCAAATATGCGACGAGCAAGGCCGTTGCCGCCGAGAGCAGAATATATCTGATACTCTGCTTCGAATTCTTCGTACTCGTCCATCGTGATGTAACCGCGCTCGATGTACCCTCGTCCGAGCGTAATGAGCTGATTTCTGGACACGGACAGCAGAAGCTTATCCGCATTATTGTTATGATCGGCCTTTGTCTTTGCCCATGCCCAGATTCCGGAGCCTCCGAGTAGTGCTGTTACAGCTGGATTCGCCATTTCGGCGATCTTTGTCAAATCCACTTATCGGTAACCTCCTCGCCGTATTTGTAGAATCGATCCGGTTGGATCTTGATCGAATATGTTGTTAGGTCGCCGCCGCTCACGGTTCTCTCGATGACGTATCCTGTGATCAAAACGTCCATAATGGTTGCTTTGACGGGGCGTCCAATCGGTAGGCTGTAAAAACGTTCTGATTGAATTTCGTCGATATCAACAACCACTGACCTAAGGGGCTCGCATCGAATTTCTTCAGTCGTTTGCCCCCATTCGCGATCGTTACCGCCCGGGACCCCAGATTCGTGACGATATACGCCCTGCCAGTCGGTCGTGTTTTGCATATATGGGCGATTTTCATACCATGTATGAATCCGACCTCTGGACGCCATCTTCCACATACCATAGTCACTAGTTTTTCCAATGTACCAATGTGTTGGCGCACTCGGAAGTCGTCTAGTCAGTCTGGATGATACCGAATCTAGGGCCCCAAGATCAAGAATTCCGCTTTGATCGTTCAATGACTTGGCGTACAGTGTAATGTCCAAATTGTTGGAATTACCGTTAGTCACTGAAATGCTCGATGCGAAATACAATTGATTGTACAGCGCTGCATTATACATGTCATCATAAATGCTCGTGGATGGGTCGAACTTATCCTCGTAACTATTTAGGTTCGATGGAACTGAAGCCCTTAGCCAATACACAAACCATCGATTTGCGTCTTTATTTATATCGTCCAGCAAACGTTTAAAAATCCCAATTGGAGAAAACGTACTCGGATATAAATTCTCGTAAGACCCGCATTTACTACGACGTTTTAGCAATTCCCAAACAGAGATACAGCGAACCTCACTGATACCTTGCGATTCATATGATATTTCCTCCACCACGAATGGGGTTGGTGTTGCGCCGAAGCAGCATGCAACAGTCCCCGGTGGATATGGAAATGACCCGTTACATCTGAACGTCATCGAAGCGGTGTATAAACCCTCTTTAATCAATGTGTCGAAAACAGAGACTGTTAAAAACGTCCCCATCGATTTTCCGCCAAGGACTTGAACAACGTTTGGCATAGTTAAAGATTCTTTCTGGCCATGACCATATCCAACTTACAGTAACCGTTTCCCATACCATCGAGCGAGATCTTCGGCGGCTCTTTAAGATACCTTAACCAAGATGACATCTGCCTGATGTCGAAAGCCGGATATGATTCATACGCATAGCAGGCAGCAGAGTTAGCATCATATCCGCCGTTGATACTAAACCGTCGAGTCCCGTCGATTAGGCCAAACATCGTGAACACGCCAGGGTTACTAGAAGAGTTACCCTGAAGAAGAGCTGCGAACATGTCCATATCACCATCAAAAATCCTATACTTAGAAGTTCCAATGGCAGGTAGGGACAGCTTTAATTCGCGGATATCAACTGGCCCAATTTGTGGAGCAATCGATTGTATCGTCGAAATAATATCAGACTGGGCTTGGGTCCAATTCTGGTTTCCGAGTCCCATATACAGCGTGAACGAATAGCCATACATGATCGGCAGTTTCGTCGAAATAGTAAATTCGATCGTTGCCGGAGATTCCGAATAGTTGTACTTAAGTTCGCGAATGACACACGATTGTGTAAATGGCGAAACTTTTCCAAACGTTAGAGTCGGTTTGGTATAGGTTGTTGTTTCGTTCGGCTTGTATTTGACGACTGGAACAATTAGGGACGGATCCGTAAGCTCAACCGTGGAAATTCGTTTAGACGAAAGGTAATTGAGGAAGTGTCTAGCAGGTCGCTCGGGAATAGGGACAGTAGGCGTCAGACGCATGTTGATGTCAATCTGTTTTTCAGACATCGATGTAACGACATTTCCTGTAAAATTGTATTCCCTGTTCGGACCAAAAGATCCGTTTAAGATCTGGGCAACCCAACCTAGATCTACACGATTCAAATACAGTGGTAGTTCCGTACCATTGTCGTCGAGTATTCGAACCTTTGTGTATGTCACGTGAGTCACATCCTCTTCATTCGTTCGAGTTGACGCTCAGTTTGACGGTACAGGTCGTTGAGATCGAGCGCCTTTGGCGATTCGTTGTATTGGTTGAAGACCATCGGCTTCTGGTTGTTGCGCAGTTCGTCTCGAAGAGCCCGAATCTCCTGCGCTGTTTGACTGCCATTTTGAACCGAAGTTCCGACAACAGTCGCACTCAGGTCATTCATCGTGAGATCTTGCAAACCGTTCACCTCAGAGAGGTCGACAGTCGGCTTGATGACAGGATTCCAATCTGCATCCAGGTTGGCCATCGCATTTACCATGTCGTCGCCAAGGCCAGACATCGCGTCGACCGCGTCATCCTGGTTCTTGTCAATGCCCTTAACAATACCCGCGACGATAAATCCAGCCGCAGTCGCGAATACACGCGAAGGCGAGTGGATACCAAGAGTACTCTTAAACGAGCTAAGAGCGCTCGAGGCGACATTACGCAGCTTGTTGTAAAGGGCTCCGGCAGCGCTAGACACACCGTTGATGACACCATTAATGATGTTACGACCGATGGTCGCAGCCTGAGGTGAGAACTTGTTGGCCATGCCGACCAAACCATTCTTGATGAAATTGATGATGGCGGTGATCAACTTGTTGACCGCGGCTTGAAGCTCTGGTCCCTTCTGATCAATTGCATCAGCAAATCCATTGATGAACGTAATAACAGCATTCCACGCAGCGTTGATGATGATCACAGCCTGAGAGGCCATGCCATTGATCATCGCTGCAATCATGTTAGCACCCGATGCGGCCAGATCAGGAATCTTAGCCGTGATGCCATCGATCAGTGCCTGCAACAGAGTCAGCAAGGCCTCTACCATAAGTGGAATGCAAGCCTTAGCTGCCTCAATCCATTCCTTCAGCAGGGCCTGATAAGCCGCGCTGAACTTGGGAATGTTCTCGACGATCGCCATGACCAGCTGGAATAGGAGGTCGATAACGGTTTTCAAGACTTCAGGCCATACATTCCGAAGGGTTTGAAGCATACCTGAAATGAAGGTCGTCCAGATCTGGACTAGCTCAGGCATCTTCTGTTTCACGATCTGATAGACCTGGCTGATGAACTGCCTAATAGCAACACCTGCCATGATTATCAGTTCATTCACAGCTGGGATTAGCGCCCGCACCATCGATGAAACAGCGTTACCCATTGCTGGAGCGGAGTTCTCCAACGCGGTGAACATACCGATTAGAGCGGCTTGAACTGCCGGAGCAGCAGCTGCAAGAATCGCTGCGCCGGCCGCAATACCCGAAGCAATCGCGACAATACCAGCCCCGATAGTCGGACCTGCTAGAGCCACGACCGAGATGAAGGTGGTGAAAGTCGCAACCAGAACTGTAAAGGCTGCCACGATACCGATAACGACTAGACCGAGCACGCCGATTGCAACCGCCAGGGCAATTAGACCCGGGGCTGCCGCCGCAGCAAGGTACCCCGCCGCGATCAGAATACCAAGTCCGATGCCGATTGCCCATAGACCGTTGCTGAGAGCATCCCAGCTGAGTCCGGCTGCATTCGACAAGGCCGTCGTGAACATACTCAACGCGAAGCTGAGCAATGTGAGTGCGGCAATACCGAAGATAGCACCTTGAGCAGCAAACGCCACCGCGACGATAGCCGCGACGACGAGAATCAGCTTACCCATCGAGCTGAGAATTTCTCCCCAGCTATGGTTTGCCATCTGTACAATCGCCCCGACCGCGATGTTCATCGCAATTGCAGTCAGGATCAAGGAACCCGCTCCGACAATCGCTGTGGGAGGCATCCGATTCGCGATAGCCACAAGCAGTAGGATTACAGCGGACAAACCGACTATTCCTTGGAACAGTTTATTCATGTCCATGTAGCCCATTACCGCAACGGCGGTCACGAGCATCTGAATCGAGAACGCGAACGAGACCATCATCAGAGAAATGGCTGCCATTTTGCCGAGATCACTAGCGACCTTGTTCATGAGCAGAACAAAGCCAACCAGAACCCCCATCAAGACACCGACAGTGATAACACCTTGGGCAATCGCCTTAATCGGAAGTAGCCCCAATGCGACGATCGGGATAACCAGCATGTTGATTGCGATGGCCATGGCAATCATGGAACCGACGCCTTGGACCATCGTCTTGGAATCCTTAACAAGAAGCTTAGCGGCCATTGTCATACCGAGTACCAAGACCATAACAGCCCCGATACCCTGCGCAACAGTACTCAACTTCATAGATCCAAGAATTCCGACGGAGATCGACATCAGTAGAACTGCAACGGACAACGCCGTAACAGCACCGATAACGCCCGCAATCTGCATCTTGTTGATCTTCATCTCGCTGATCTGAGTCAGAGCGACGAGAAGGATCTTAGTCAAGACGCCAATCGCCACAGCACCCTGAATTAGTCGAGGTGCCGGGATCATCGCGAGAAGGAACAGCGAGCCAGCCAAGATGCCTACGGAGATAGCAATCTCTCGAAGGGCCTTGGCCTTGATGACTTCCTGCATGGATTTCAGAGCACTAGTCAGCGAATTGAAGACTCCGGAAATGGAGTCACCAATCTTGCCGAACTTGTCGAACATTCCGCTGAACGAATCAGTGACCTTCGTGAACTGACCCAGCACAGTCTGAAGGGTTCTGAAGCCCATACCAAGACCGCCGCCGAGCAACGCACCACTCAAGAGATCAGAAATCGACAGATCCTTGAGGCTGGAACCGAGACCAGACCAGAAAGTCTGGATCATCGATCCGGCGTTATCAAATGCCTTGCCGACGTTCTTCTTGAATGAGTCGAATGCTTGAGACTCAGATGCGAACTTCTTGATACTGTCGATACCCTTGGTTAGCCAGTCTATCAGGTTCGCGATAGCCTCAACAACCGACGAACAGAATTCAACAATGCCTGTAGCTGCTGTGTAGATAGTCCCGCCGACGACACCGAGAGTGTCAAACGCAGCGGAGGCTGCCTTCCCGAAAGTCGACAATCCGCCCGCAGCACCATTCGCCTCGTCGCTGAATCCACCAAATATAGACTTGGTCAGATCCCCGAGCTTCCTGAACAGATCGACGATGCCATTAATCAGAGATCCGAACGGACCAAACGCCATCATCATGTTCTTGAAGCTGTCGCCGATTGACGACAAGAAGGTGTTGTTGTCGAGATGTGTTCCGATGTTCGTAAAGACGTCCCCGAGGGCTTTACCAAACTCCTTGACTGCCTGCACCTGAGGGGCAAACGTCTTGGAGATGGTTTCGCCGGCTCGACCGAAAGCCTTGCCGACCCCCGAGATCGAGTCTTTCATCCGCTTGGTTGATTCAGACCAGGCCTCGGCCATCCTGGGAGACGCATCGTCCCAGAACTTCTTAATCCCCTTACCAGCGCTCTCAACAGCACCGCCAAGATGCTTGCCAATAGTCTCGCTGATTGGGAGAATCGAATCTGAGAAAGCCTTGACCTTCTCAGACCACTTGGGGCCGATGGCGTCGGCGAGCTTTGTCATGTTCTCGAGGAAGCCAGATCCAAATCCACCAAAGGCAGACTTGATCTTCTCCATCGGACCGCCAGTCCCGGAAGCGAAACCGAAGATCGCGCCAAAGACATTTGACACAGTATCGCCGAAAGGCTTGAATACGTTCGCAGTCGCCTTCTTGATCACCTCGATGAATTCGCCGAGTGGCTTAAGCACCGCTTCAATGGCCACCTTGAATCCGTCAAATATCGGAGTGATCGTGACGTCCGCAATAGCGTACAGCCAATCGGCAAGCTTCTGGAACTTGTCGACAATCCAGTCGAGGACCTTAGCCAGACCTCCAAGGATGTCAGTTCCGCCGAGCATCTGACCAAACCAGTCGCTGAAGACGGAGACGATGTCTCCAACCTTCGCGGCGATAAGGATCATCGGCTTGACAAAGATCCCCGCGAGGATCACGCCGATCTTAAACGCAGCCACGCCAATCTGGACAATTGCCGAGGCAAACCCGATGAGAACCTCAAGAACTGGCGAGAGCAATTCGCCTGCCATTTTGAAGATCTTGCCGAGGTTGTTGGCGAAGTCGTCAGACATCATAAGCCACTGCGAGATCGAATGACGGAAATAGTACGAGAAATCGTACAGGGCCTTACCGGCATCTCCCTGGAACGCACTGAAGAACCCTTCGCCGATGGCCTTCAGAGGTTTGGCGATGGCGGTCCAGAGTTCGCCGAGACCATACCACCATTCCTCCCAACCGCCGAGTTCATCCCAGCGGTCGAGAATACCCTGAAGCGCGTCGAAGAAAGTTCCAATGCCTCCGTTCACCACGTCAGACACTGCCGTCCACATGGTGCGGGCTCGTTCGAAGTCGCCGAAGATCGTTCGGAAGATAGAAGCCCATCCCGAACCAAGTGCCTCTGCAGTTGTGTCGATAAGCTGCGAGAAAGTCTTGACCTTCGTAGCAGCGTCGTTAGCCGTTTCAGCCAACTTCATGATTTCGTCAGCCTGCTGCTCCGTGTAACCGGCGCTTAGCAACTGTTCGCGAGACAAATCACCCGTGTACTGGGTCAAAGTCTCGATCATGATCTCGGATGTCAACCATCCGTCCTTAAGCGAATTACGGAACGACCCGGCCTTGTCAATCATCTTGTCGACTTCGACACCGTAGGTACGTGCCGTACGCTTAAGGGCTTCCTGGAACTGCTCGCCGCCCATACCGGCGTTCACGATCGAGTTCCAGTCTTGAAGTTTTACAGAGCCTGTCGAAAGCGCCTGAGACAGCTGATACATTGCCGTTGCGGCTTGCTCAGAAGTTGAGCCAGACATTGCTGCGACGTTCGACAGACCCTTAATCGCGGCAACCGAATCCTTCAGCCCGACACCCGCAGATGTGAACATACCAATATTGCGTGTCATCTCGGTGAACGAGTAGATGGTTCGGTCCGCGTAAGCGTTCAGTTCGTCGAGAGCTGCGTTGATCGTCGCAGTGGTCTCACCCTTGCTGAACGTATTTGCCTGAATAGTCTGAACCGCGTTAAGCTGGTTCTCGTATTCTCGGAAACCGTCCAAGATAGGTCCGAACGTGAACGAGGAAAGCACCGATCCACCGGCCATTAGAGCCTTGGATGCGATGTTACCCATGGCCACGGAAGCAGCACCCGCGAGCATGGAAAAATTAGTCGACGAAATCTTTGCCGCAGCACCAACGTTAGCAGTGGCCGCGGCGGCGGTTGTGGAATTGTTGACAATCGATGTGTTGACGTTCTTAACGCCGTCCGCAATACCACCCATCTGCTTTGAGGCATCTTGAGCCGCCTTACCGACATTGTCGAGACCATCCGTCGACTGCTTGAAGTTCATTCCAGACTTCAGACGGTCGACATTACGAAGTACTCCGTCGACCCTACTGGTGAATTTAGAATCATCCAGTTCGAGAGAGACGACCTTATTCTCAATACTCTTACCCATTGATGGCCCTCCCAACCATTTGGTCGATTTCGTCGAATATGGGCTTCATCGCAGGGTTGATATAATCCTTACCCTGAACGTAGCCGCCTTGACGAGTCCCATGTCCGTATTGCAGAATGATGGCAATCGGAACTTTGGACACGATGTTTGTGTTGTACCAAACGATCTTAACACCTCGCTTGGTCTCCTTGACTTTATACTGCCAAGAAGCAGCAGTCTTCCCGGTACCAACCGGGGTATTGGCCCGGAGGGCCGCCACGCCTCGAGTGCCAGCAGTTGCCAGTACGTCACGAAGCTTCTTGTTCTTGACTTGTGTCAGCCATTTTGACATGTCAAACTCAGCATCGAACTTCATCTCGATCATGACGACCCCCCCTTTCTTTCAAGACCAGAGCGTGCCGTTAGACAGCTCATACTGCAGGCATTCCACCGTACGGTAGCCTGCGACGCCGTCGACCTCGAGGTCGTGTCCACGGTTCTTGAGGTGCTGCTGGAGAGCTGCGATGGTGTCGGGGCCGATGAGACCATCGGCATCAACGCCAAGCTTCTCCTGAAGCGCCTCGATAACCTGAGAACCCTCAGGATCCTCCTCAGTCTCCCAGCCAGTACCAGCTCGCGTGACATCATCCTCAACGTCGGGATCCTGACCGGAGATGATACCGTCGGCAGGAGTGTTGAGCGAAGCCTGGAGAGCGTACGTGGTCGCACGACCCCACCAAGCATCAGTCATCGAGTTGGTGCCCTCGGAAGAGTCCTCGGTCTCTTCGTCAGACCACTTCGGACGGAGAACGCAGTCGATACCCCAGCTGCGCTGACGACGGTATACACCATTGCCAGCAGACTGAGACCCTGCATTCGAGGAGCTGGTATTGCCTTCAATCGTCTGAAGCCAGCCATCACCGAGGTTTGCCTCGACGATGCCGACGTGGTCGGTCAGGCCGTCCCCGTCCCAATCGAAGAGCACGACGTCGCCACGCTGAGCATCTTCGATGGAGACCTTCTCCATGCGGTTCTTCGTGACGTCGGTGTTGTAAGAGAATCCGCCGATGGCGTCAATTTCGCCGGCCATGTCGAACACCATCGACACAAAGGCCATGCACCACCAAACGGATTCGGAAGGGCCGGCCAGCCAAGGCTGACCCATCTTGTTGGCGAGCCAACGACCTGCCTCCGAACCGGGTTCGGGATCATCGGGAGCGTAGTAGCCAATGCGATAGGCCGCATGGTTCAGAACTTCATCAATCTTGCTCAAGATCGTGCCCCCTCAAAAATCGCGTGATCGTTGTCCTCGTGCGGATCTGGTCCAGCTGGACGCTGAGCGTCGGCAGGAATGTCAATCATCCTCTACTCCCTGTTCTAGCCCTACGGGCTTGGTTCAAAGCCGCACGCTGAGCCGAAGAAGACCTGGCGTCCGGCTTTGCATTGTTCTGTTTAGCTGCGGCGAGACGAATCAGCGTCAATAGCCGATTCAAGTTCCACTTGTCACACTCAAACGGGATACCCAGCTGAGTCATGTACCAGTAGATGAGTTCACTGGTCATGGTGTCTCGCGGACCACCATTTGAAGGCGGATTCCATAGAACAGTCGCAGTTGCATTGTCAGACAGATAGTCTGCTATTTTGACTTGAACCGATTGGTCAAGTCTTTTGATGAAATCCCGGGGGAGGGGTTTGTCTGACATACAACGGATGTAGTACACCAACTCTTCACCAGTCTGTGGTGGGGTTTCCAGGAACGACCTCTTATAGACCGATTCCCACTCAGCCACTGCAGACAGAGTATGTGTAAGAGTAATAGTGTACGGCTCCATTGTAACGAACGTGTTTGTGTGTTCGTCGAACCGCTCCTCCCCCGGGAAATCAAGCTCTAGCGAGATCACGCCAGTAGGGCGCGAATCTCGTTGGGCATGACAAGCGTGGGCGTACCGGCACCGCCGGCGGCGACTCCGTACAGCTTGTCCGTGAGCTTCTTATACTTCGTGGCGTCCAGCTTCGAGGAATCGATCGTAACGAGCGAAACCGGCTGGAATCCGTCGACCTGGACCGGAATAGTCGAGCACTCCCAAGAGAAGGAGATGGCTTCCGGGCTGTCCGAAACGGTGTTGTATGCGCGCTCAGACGGAGCTGCCGAGGCACCGTAGACGATGTGCAGAAGTTCACCGAAAGCATCGCCCTTGGTGTCGTTACCCAGCTTCGTGCAGTAGGAGAACGCAAAGCGCGTACGCGGCTGCTGACCGAGATTAACACCCTTAATCAGCTGAGCAGTACCATCACAGATGGCGAACTCGTCCGGGTAGGTGTAGGCTTCAATCGTAAACTTGAACGACGGAGCCGACATCAGAGTCAAGTACTTGAGGTTATCTGCATAAATATCAGACGCCTCATCACCCTCGGGGGTCTCGGTGACGGTCTTAAGACCGTTCCAGGGGACACCCGTACCGTAGCGGTTCTGAGCCGTGTCGAAGGGGAACAGAACACCCTTGCTAGCGCCAGTGTGATAGAGATGGGAGCCCTCTTCGTCCCACTTGATCTGTGCCATAGAATACCCTCCTTAAAGGTAAACCGTGAAGACGAAATGATTCATTCCGTCCGAGATGTATGTCGTATCCAAAGACGAATACGGGATCTTGAGGATTTCGTCGATCACGTCTGGCTCTGGATCCTTGGTGATGAGAGTGACCGAGTATTCCTTAGCGCCCTTATATGGTACATCGGAAGCACGGTCAATTTCTATCTTCGACAAGTGGAAGACAACGGCCGGGTATCCGATCTTCAGATTCTCTGGAGGTTGGAAATATACTCGATTGTGTTGAACCGCTTGCTGAAGTAAGTGTAGGAGATCCCTATACGTGCGCATACGGACCTCCTAGATTGATGGTAAGCCGTGGATAGTTAACGCCGATAGACTGTACCTCCCATTTTGAACCCTTCCACACTACGTATTTCAGAGTCTCGATGTAGATCTTGATCTTGGTGTCTATCAGGATGCTGATCTCGTTGGTGAGACGGAGGTTGGTGTTGACAGATGCTGAGTTGTCGTTCCGGACATAGAGACTACGAATGGTCCCCTTAACCGGGATTTCGACAAAATTCTCAAGCCAAACACCTTCCTCCGTCTCATTCGTCATCACGAAGCCCAGCTTACCGCTGAATCGTGACATTAGTCTCAGGCCTTCTTGCGCGAGATCGTCAGGGCCGAGTAGGGCGCCGTCAGAGAACCCGAAAGACGGGTCTCCATCAGGTACTTGTACTGGTTGAAGTCGATGTCGAAGGACTCGGCCATACCGAGCTCCGCACCGGCGTTCGAACCGATCGTGTAGTCGCGCAGGTCGACCACGATAGCCAGAAGCTCGTGGTTGGCGCCCTTGATCTCGTGCTCCAGACCCTCGAACTGGGGGACGGTCACGATCTTGGTGACACCAATCGCGCTGGCAAGAGACGCCTCGGTCTCATAGAGACGGCGGCCATTCTTGTCCTTCATGAGAAGCATCTTGACAAGACGCTTCTTCGAGATGAAAAGTGTCGGAGAACCGGAGCCCTCGAGATCTGCCGACGCGAGAACGATGTCGTCAACAAGAGTCTCGTCGGTCGTGTTGGCATCGAGCGACTTGTGGAAAGCGTAAAGATCGTTTTCCTTCAAGATCGGACGAATTGCTTCATCGTCGACACGATCAGGATCAGTAATCTGCCGGCCGTCGCCAATGAGGATCGCTCGTGCGATTTCCTCGTTCAGCTTACCCTTCATCTCGTTCTTGAGCCAAGAAACGACATTGAAGTCTGTAATGTCCGTAAGGTCGTCACGGTCAAGCTTCTGCTTCTTGTAGATCGTCGTGGGAGACGTCGTACGAGTCAGAAGCTTAATAACCTCTTCGGTCTTCTTCTGCGCCTTCTTGGCGTAACCCTTGGCTCGGGCCTTGTCATCTCGGATGTCCGCGAAGACAGACTTGATACGAGCGAAGGGAGAGTGCTTCGTGCCGTTCATGACGACTGAAACCCAGGACTGATCGCGGTCGAGGAAAGTAGGCTCATCTGTAACAGACTTGGCGTCGGGGAACAGATAGCCAATATTCTCGATACCGTAATCGGCGTGCTTCAGTTCTTCGAGAAGAGTGGCGTTGTTTCGCTTGGCCGCCTCGACCAGTTCAGCGAAATCTGTGTGGGACAGCGTGTTTTCGGGAGACTTGTCACCCTCAAAGACATTGTGCTTCATATCTTCCTCAGTTTCTTCGTTGGTCTCTTCGGAGTCTTCAGACTCCCCATCGATGGCTGCAGCGATGAGGTAATTGACGGCCTCAAGCTGCTCTTCGGTGAGTGTGGAAAGGATCTCACCGATGGTCTTGTCCTCGTCAGAGGACTCATCTTCGGAGTCCGATGAATCGGAGCCCTCGAAGTCTTCGTGCGTCACGTCGCCGTCACCCATTTTGATGATTGCGGAATAACCCTCACCATCAGAGTGAGCCATTGTGACGTTCTCGATCGTCGCCTTTGGGTTAGCACCCTTAAGGACGAGCGACACCTCGACAATGTTGCCATGCTTGACAACATTACCGTCCTGCTTGAGGTTGTTCGCGAAGATCGACATAGCGGTAACGTCGCCGTGTTCAATTAGTTCGCGAGCATGTTCTGCCTGCTGGGATCCATTGAAGAATCCGTATGCGTAAACACCCTCAGCCTTCTTCTCGAGCTGGGCGTGCCCGAGGACATTAGTCACATTGTCGTGACCGTGCTGCCAGACGAGAGGGACGACAGCCCCATCGTTCTGTTCAAATGCGTGATGAGAGATGACTCGCCCATCAGAGCACTTGATACCTGCGACGGTTGCCCACCCGTCGAAGTCGGCGACGTCATTAGGCGCTGCCATTTTGAACCTCCTGGTCGTTGTTTGACCGTTGATCCGCGTTTGCGGATGACGTATACGGATTTGCCAACTGATCCGCCTTGGGATCTGTGGACTGCGGCAAGCCGATGATCGACCTGATCTCGTTAGGCGTCATGACCTGGTTGGTGATGAACGTCTGAGCCATCGATGCGATGCTGTCGAGCGAGGTTGCCGCGAACGGATCCCTCACGTAGATGATTCGCTGACCCTGAGATCGAGCGGTCTTAGTCAAGAAGACCATGGTTGCCGACTTCGTGATTGTATCGAGAATCGGCTTGACCGTCCGGTTGTAGTAAGACAGGTTGGTCTCGGCGTCAGCCGTGCCATTGAACACACTCTCAGTGAAACCGAGAGCGTTGTAAAGTTGCTCGGATAGGTACTTCACCTGATCGAGCAGATTGTTCTCAACTGGACGGTTGAGCTGTGTGATCTTCTCGGCTCCATCGACATACGCCACACCAATCTCCGAATTTCGGAGCTGCTGCTCGATAGCTTCTCGTCGAGTCTCAGCTTGCTGCTGTCGCAGTTCGCCTCGAACCGAATATGGAAGCTGAATGATCAGATCTAGCTTCTTACCGAGAGCTGAATTGTCGATAGCGTCGAGGGCGTCGAGCTTTCGAGCGAGTCGATTGGCCAAGGAGCTGTTACTAGCGGTAACATCGTAAAGTGGACTGTACACGATTGCGGCGGAATTCTTTGAGATACGAATTGTTTCTCGATTACCACTACGATCGTTATAAAGATTCACATCGACTGAGTCAGTATACCAACTCTCAATTCGTCCAACGCGGAGAGAAAGAACGTCAAATGACCCTTCCTCGTTTAGAGCGGTGTCAGTGTCGACTGGAACCAGAGCTGCGCTACCAGTTTCCAGCATCGTATAGACAAGCTCGTAGATTAGAGCATTTGAGGTCTGATCGATGTTTGCCATCAGAGACAAGCATTCGTTCAGAGAAGAGTCTTTCTCACTGTCGTACCTACCATTTTGATCTACCTTCACATGGCGAATCGGAGTGTTCGCAACGTCCAACGCAATCTTGTTGTATAGCGTTTGGACCAGGTTTGTGGATCCGATAGAACGGTAGCTTGGGCGGTATTCGCTGTAGTTACTATGAGCGTAACGATCGGGGTGATCGTGCGCAAACACGTTCCAGGCCCGAGCCAACCGTGACATAATACCCATATTACCTCCTCTCGTTAGTTGAAGTCGTCGAGTTGCTGTTTGTATGCGACCCATGCATCCATAAGTGCCGCGACTGAGTCGATCTTGAGATCCATTCGTTTCTTCAAGATCTTTCGGTTGCCGTTGGTGTCTTCGAGGGTGATGGTGTTACCCATTGCCCATGAGAATAGCTCTTGGTCGAAGATGAGTCTCCGATCTTCAGCCAAACTCTTGAGTTCGCCAAGCGGAACTGACTCAGTTCGGGCGCCCTGAATGACTTTATGGATCCCATACGGTCCGTTGTCGGTTGTCCATCTTTCAACGAACTCTCTGGCGTTGTATGGATCATACCCGAATGCTCGAACGTCGTACTCGGATCTCAAGATGTATTCGTCGAGATCATTGTAGACTTCGATCATGTCCAGGATCGTCCCATCCATTACCTGGAGAGATCCTTCTCGGATGAATGACTCGTACTTTGCTCGTCCGGCAGCCGGAAGCTTGTCAAACGTGCGAGTAGTAATGTACGCTCGCGTCTTGACCCCGAAATCGCCAGTGGACAGCGGGAACAAGAACGTGAATGCACAGAAGTCGTCACCCTGAGAAAGGTCTGCACCCATGGCGCATGGCATTTGCCAGAACTCTCGTGGGTTGTGGGGGATGGTTTCTTCGTACTTGAAGAAGTACGTGTATCCCTCACATGGGATGCCGAACCGTTTTGCCAGAATGTCGTTCCTTGCAGAGGGGACATTCTCAGCTCTGGCAACATCTCGTTGGTATGTGTCATAAGACACAGTCTTTCCAAGGTTGGGCTGGGCCTTAACCCACATGTTTGGATCCCCAACCTCGGACACATCGTCAAGCCGGTAATACCAGATCGACGAGTGCGGGTCGTAGTACTCGCCCTTAAGGATCGAAAGTAATTCCATTTTGATGGAATCGCCGACGCCATTTCGGACAGTACCCTCGGATGAGACTGCAACGACGACCCAGTCGTTTATTTTCGACGCACCCTGCTCGAGAGCAGAGATGACGTTCTGACGAACATCGCCAGATAGCCATTCGTCGATAGTATTCACCTTAGATCTCAAGCCCTGAAGCTTGTCGACGTTCATAGGGCGAACCTCAAGAAGCGAGCTCGTCGAGAAGTTCTCGATACCCTTCTTGGTTGGACAGAGAAGAGATCTATTAGCCTTTGCGCCAACTGTTGCGTGAACAGTCCCCGCCGACAGGAACTTGAACAGGGGTCCCCGACTACGTGTGATGGCAGTCTTGAACGGAGACAACGTTTCTTCGGCCTGAGGCATGGTGGGCGCCGTGGCAATTTGGTGCGTTGTGGTCGGGTCAATTGTCAGAAAGTAGGCGTGGATAAAAGCCATGTACATGGACTTTGCTGCGCCACGAGCGACGATAAGGTATTGCTTGTTAACCAAGCGTCTCTTAACGTCGACCTGGACATATCGACCGTTGTGACCGGTTTCGTCAGGGACGAACTTTGTCACTTTCTCGAAGTAGAACCACGAAAGGAGTGATTCAGCCCAGAGTTTGAACGAATCAAGAAGAGTTAGATCACTACCATCGACAAGGGTCATCTCGTTCTCACAGAAAGCGATGAACCCATCGATAGCACCATCGTCATAGAAGTATCTCGGGTTGGCAATTAGATCGTCAATCCGATTCATCTCCATCTCGATGGTGTGAGAGACCGGAATCTCTCCGGAGAGGACCTTTTCTCGAAACTTGGCATAGTACTTAGGCGTAGCGGTGTTGGATAGCGCCATGCCTACTTCTTACCAGTTGCGTTCTTAAGGATTGCGTCGAGGTTGAAGGACTCCTTGGCCATCTTAGCCACACCCTCATACTCTGTACCCTTGAGCTTGGAATCGAGAGCTGCCGTGAGCATGTCGGTTGCCGTTCGGGCAGCATACTTCGTCAGGTTCTTTCGAGCCTCGTCGACGAAGAGATCTGCCGTCTTAGCAAGAGCGCTCCTATTTTGACTCTCGTACTCCTTGAGCTTCTCCTTGAGTTCGTAGTTCTGCTTCTCGAGATTGAGTCGCTTGTTCTGCTCAATGAGATCTGTGGACGAGAGACGTCGAGGAGCTTCCTTCCGCAGGTCGGCTGGAATACCTCCCTTAGGAACCTTCTGCTTCTCGAGTTCCTTCTGCTTCTTCTCGGCTTCCTTAGCAGCCTTCTTCTCGTCAGCAATTCGCTTCTTCTCGGCTCGCTCTGCTTCCTTCTGCTTCTTCTTGCGTTCAGCTTCAGCCTTGCGAGCTTCCTTTAGCTTCTGGTTCTCGAGCTTCTTACGGGCCCTCTCAGCGGCGGCCTTGGCCCGCTCTGCCTTGTTCGCAGCATGTTTCTCGGATGCGGACTTAGCAGCCTTCTTGGCCCCGGAAGTAGCCTTCTTGGCCGCAGAAGCAGCCGCCTTAGCGGCCTTCTTGAGGTTAGACTCGGTCTTCTTGCGTTCCTTCTCGGCAGCCTTCTCAGCCTTAGCTCGTTCCTTTCGGAATGCCTCGGCATTGACAGCTTCGCCGATCTTTCGCTTCTCTTCGACGGACCGAAGTCCGACTCCGCCGGAGCTTTCCGTCTTCTTACGGACGCCCCACTTCATGCCGAGCACACCGTAATGAGACAGAGTTTCTTCGCTCATGGTTTTCTCCCATCATTGAATGGTCAGTCGCCACTCCGCCTCTTTCTGCAAAGCCTCGACTGCCTTGATAGCGAACGAGGTCTGCGGTGGATCGAACGTCAATCGAACTGAGAAGTTCACATACTGTCGTAGGATCCGACCAAGAGTCGTAGTGGGGTAATCTGCCTCGGACGATAGGTCGCCAACTTCTCGATTCAGCTGGGTTGCAGTTGCCAAAGCATTGTCAATGGCGTCCTTAACTTCGCTATCGAACGATGTGTCGTCCTCCATCAACCCGAGGTAGGTCTTAGTGTCATGTAGAATCGACATTTAGCCTCCTACCATAGTTTTGTGTCACCGGGTAATCTCGGATCGAAGTCGTCGAGCGCCAATGCCTTGGTTCCGTAATGGATTGCATTATGAGTATCTCGACTCACGCATATGAGGTTATTGGTGTCCCACATGCATGGGTCGAAATTCTCACACTGACGAGGCGTTAGAGGGTTGATATGATGCACAACAATGCCGTCGCGAATCTCATAGCCCTCAAGGCCGAGATCACATCCAAGATCTCTCGCGATAACTTGGGTGCGAGCCTCACGCCAAATATCGCTTTGGTAGAAACTCTGATTCAGCCACCGGGATCCGCCGAAAGTTTCGCCGAAAAATGCTCCGTTGAGTGAGAGATACTCGAGACGTTCTTCAAACGTGTGTAGGTGGCTGAGTTCGTCATAGCTCCGCATCTGAATCTCCAGAATATACCTTGAAAGCAGCCAGTGCTTCCTGTACCAGTTCCTCGGTGCGAGCGGCCGACTCAAGTGCCGAAACCTTGGCTCGGGCAAGAGTCGTGTCTGCCTCAAGGCGAGCCTGCTCAAGTCTTTCGCGACTGGAGCCCAGCT
>ENA-UERU01000636-UERU01000636.1-human-gut-metagenome-genome-assembly--contig:-NODE-636-length-25848-cov-4.777541_pt1 | contig 25848 bp, 27 predicted proteins | sample MGYA00242988_ERZ507989 | MGnify/ENA primary metagenome ERZ507989 (study PRJEB26167, sample SAMN06115519) | human gut metagenome | host: Homo sapiens | place: China:Hunan | collected 2015-08-21 | study...
TCTATATGCCATTTGGCGGAAAAATTATTTGAACTTATAGCCGCTGAAAATGGCTTTGCAAGAAAATCACTTATCGTTTTGAGTACAGTTCCATAGTTATCTGTCTTTGTATCAATCTTTCGGCAAAATGCTTTCCATTTCTTTTGCATTGCATCATTTTCGGCAAAAGCCATAACCTGCTCAAATTGTTCTATCATAAAGGCGTGTCCACGATTTTCAAAAGTCTTTTTAAGTGCTTTTGTCAGCGTTCCACCGTCAAAATCGAACTTATTGGCAAGATAGTAAATATCATAATAATCTTTCATTCGGCTTGAAAATTCCATTAAATCAAGAATTGCATCAAGCTTTTCGGCAATGGTTGTTTCAAGGGAATATGTATTTACCGTCGGAGAAGCAAAATCGTCAAGCTGTGTAGGAATTTTTCGCTTTTCCTGCTTTGGGACAATTACATCCCCAACGCCGAAATCAATGCTGAAAGGTGTTCTTGTATTCTTGATATGTGCAACAAGCGATGCACCGATACCGGCGTATTTCTTTGCAACAGCAATGGGAGCAACATCTGTTATCTCAAATGTAACAAATCTATTTTCAGTAGGTGCTGCGATAATTTCTTCAAGCACAGCTCGCAGTTGTTCAGGAGTGTTCGGCATTTGTCGAAGCAAAAAATCAACATCGACCGTTACTCTGCTGTCAAATTCGGTAAGCGAATAGATAAACAATCCGCCTTTGAGAACAAAATTTTCTGCGTATTTTGATTTTTCAAGTCTGCGCAAAAATTCTTCCTGACAAAAGAGTTGTAAGCAAAGTTGATAACTTCTTCCACTTGCCTGCGCCTTATTCTTTAATCGAGTAAGCACAGACGCTGCAATATCAGCCATTCAGCAACACCTCCATCAGTTCGGTAACCTTTTTATACACACGCAATTTTTGGGAATAAGCAGAAAGATTATTCAGATTCTTTTTGTCGTCTTTTACATAAGAGTTAATAGCCTTGTTAAAAATTTCGTTATCTAATCTTGAACGATATTTGAAACAATCACAGATTGTTCGTTCTCGGTCATATACAGGCAGCTCAACTCCATTGAAGTTGTCGGTGATTTTCCCAAGTTCATACAACTCAGGCTGCATATAATAAGGTTGAATAGCAAGCGAATCGACTTTTAGCTTTGTTCTTGACATTGAACGAGGCACAGCTATTGACCATTTTCGTGGTGCAAAGTCGCTGTAGCCATAGTGAAACAACGCAGATTCAACACAAACTATTCCTTTTGGGATGAGTGTTGCAAGCAATTGTTCTTCTGAAGAAACACCTTGTTCGGCAAGCTGATAGTATCCGTGTCGTACACGATTAAGAAAGCCTGCGTTACACAGGTTTACGACATCAACAGCTCTGATTCCGGCAGCAACAAAGTCGGCAGATTTTGCAATGCCATTATTGTCTACAACCACTTCTTTTGCTCGCTCTTTAAGATTCACTCATTCACCCTCTTCCTTAAATAAAATTCACGCACAGCGAATACGTAATTGTGTGCTGATTTTATTATACCTGAGACAACTAAAAAAATCAATTAAATTTTAAGCACATTTTTTGAAATGTGTGCGTAAAATTAAAATACATCTTGCAAAACAAAAAGAAATCAAGTATAATATGAATTGTAAAACCAATCCGGTTGCGGTTATTCTTTTCTTGCAACCATCGGTTTTATCGCACCTGATAAGAAAATGCTAAATTCTCGTCATACAGGTATGATAATATGGATTATCAAAATACTGCGAAGACTACACGATACATTTTATAAACAAAATGCGTTAAGTTTAGCCTTTCGGCAACGAGTGGGAATAGTCCCCCCTGGCTTGCAACTAAACCTAAAAATCGCATAATTTTTAAGGCTTTTGCCCTGTTTTGGGCAGAAGCCTTTTTTATGAGACTATTTTGATTACCGGCAGGCACGGTTTTTAGGTTTTAGGGGGTAGTGTTCTCTTTGCATTTATCATAATTCTCGCTTTGTGTCCTTTACATTTGTGGAGGCTCGTGCTATATTCTCATTGAAAGAGGTGACAGCTATGGACCAAGAAAAAATCGGTAGTTTCATTGCAGAAAACCGCAAGGCGAAAGGCTTTACGCAAATTGAATTTGCGGAGAAATTAGGCGTTTCCAACAAATCGGTATCTCGGTGGGAAACCGGAAAAAATATGCCGGATGTGTCTCTGTTTTTGCCTATATGCGATGCGTTGGATATTTCCGTTAACGAGTTCCTTATCGGCGAACGCATCACAACGCAAGAAAACAAAAAAGCAGATGAAATTCTTGTTGATACCATACAAGCCTCCAACAAAAAGCTCAAATCCGCACAAATACTGATATATATATTTGCTGTTTTGGTCAACGCATTATTTATGATTGGTGTGCCTCTGAGCGCAACACCCTCTGACGCAATGGCGGTGCCACTTGCCGCACTTTTAGGCGGTGCAGTTTCTGCCCTGTTGTTGTCCTGCCTCAACATCAAGCCTATGTGGTTGTTTATATTCATTCCGATTTCGGTAATGGAATTATTGGTGGGAAGTATAATCTATTGCGGTGAGTTGTATGACTACGGCTTACCCTATGCAACAATATTGGCTTTTGTTCAGTTTACATTATTTCTGTTGGCGATGGGTATTCGAAAAATTATAAGAAAACTTATAAAAACCAAACGCAAAAATAAATCTTCATAGCATTAGCAAAAAGAGCTATCAGATTTTGAAAGTCTGATAGCTCTTTAATTTATAGTGCAATATTCTTATATCGCACCAATTTAATATAAGGTGCAAGCCACCGGGAATTATTCTTTTGCCATAATTACAACATATTTTGCAACACGAGTGATGATAAAGAGAATAAGACAAAGAAAAATACCTCTAAAACAGCAATAAAATGGCTTGAAATAGGGGTAAAATAGGACAAACGATAATCTAGAAAAAGAGCGGGAATGCTCCCTTTTGGGGATTATGCGGGCGGCAGATTGCCTCTCACACAGATTTGAATACCAATCGCTTTATTCCAAATACAGCACCGGCTCGCCGATCGTAAGGGTAGCGGGTAGGTTCAGCACACGCTGATTTTTGGACCCGCGAAAGGCCAGGGTAATATCGGCCAGTTCTTCCTCATACCGGCCGTCCACCAATATGTCGATCAGTCCCAGCAACTCCCGGGTATGGGGGGTGCAGGCACGGCATTCGCCGCTTTTGCCCAGCAGTTCTTCTAAGGTAAAGCCGGTGTAGCACCACACGGTTTTGCCCGGTAAAGCGGTGCGAAACCGACGAAGAAATGCCAGCAGCGGCGCTTGATTTTCCGGCTCAAAGGGCTCGCCCCCCAGCAGGGACAGGCCGCTGATCCAGCGGGGACGGGTGGACGCAATGATATCGTCCTCCACCGCTTGGTCAAAGGGCTTGCCGTACAGAAAGTCCCAGGTGACGGCGTTAAAGCAGTTTTTGCACCGATTGCGACAGCCGGAAACAAACAGAGAGGTGCGCACGCCCTCTCCGTTTGCAATGTCATTTTTTTTAATCTCTGCGTAATTCATCTTATAAGTGCAGGACCCGGTCCTTGATCTCCTGGGTACGGCCCTGGTTCCAATACTGGGTGCCGATGTAACCGCAGGTGCGGCGGGCCACATTCATCTTGTCCTGATCGGTGTTGCCGCAGTTGGGGCACTGCCAGATCAGCTTGCCGTCCGCATTTTCCACGATCTTGATTTCACCGTCGTAGCCGCAGCACTGGCAGTAGTCGCTCTTGGTGTTCAGCTCGGCGTACATAATATTGTCATAGATATACTGCATCACCTGGAGCACCGCCGGAATGTTCTGCTGCATATTGGGCACCTCCACATAGCTGATGGCGCCGCCGGGGGACAGCCGCTGGAACTCGCTTTCAAATTTCAGCTTGGTAAAGGCATCGATGGGCTCGGACACATGCACATGGTAGCTGTTGGTAATGTAATTCTTGTCTGTTACGCCCTTGATGATGCCAAAACGCTTTTGCAGGCACTTGGCAAATTTGTAAGTGGTGGACTCCAGCGGGGTGCCGTAGATGGAGAAGTCAATGTTCTCCTGCTTTTTCCACTTGTTGCAGGCGTCGTTTAAGTGCTGCATTACGGACAGGGCAAAGGCCTTGCCGCCGCCCTCATCGTCCGTATGACTCTTGCCGGTCATATAGCGGGTGCACTCATACAGCCCTGCATAGCCCAGGCTGATGGTGGAGTAGCCGCCGTACAGCAGCTTGTCGATCTTCTCGCCCTTTTCCAGGCGAGCCAGCGCGCCGTACTGCCACAGAATAGGCGCTGCATCGGACAGGGTGCCCTTTAGTCGATTGTGGCGGCACATCAGTGCCCGGTAGCACAGCTCCAGTCGCTCGTCAAAGATTTTCCAAAACTTGTCCATATCCCCGCCGGAGGAGCAGGCAATGTCTACCAGGTTCAGGGTCACAACGCCCTGGTTGAACCGGCCGTAATATTTGGGCTTGTTGGTCTTGGGGTCTACATACGGGGTCAGGAAGCTGCGGCAGCCCATGCAGGTGTAGCAGTGGCCCTCTCCGTTTTTATCCACCTTATATTCCAGCATTTTCTTTTCGCTGATATAGTCCGGTACCATGCGCTTGGCGGTGCACTTGGCGGCCAACTCGGTCAGGTACCAGTAGGGGGCGCCCTCATGGATATTGTCCTCCTCCAGCACATAGATCAGCTTGGGGAAGGCGGGGGTGATCCACACGCCCTTTTCGTTCTTCACGCCCTGGATCCGCTGGCGCAGCGTCTCCTCAATGATCATGGCCAGGTCGGCCTTTTCCTGGGCATTCTTGGCCTCGCCCAGGTACATAAACACGGTTACAAAGGGAGCTTGGCCGTTGGTGGTCAGCAGGGTGACCACCTGGTACTGAATGGTCTGCACACCGCGACGGATTTCGTCCCGCAGGCGCTCCTCGGCGATCTTGTTGATCTGTTCTTGATCGGCAGTGGCGCCGAAGGCCTCAGCCTCTTTTTGTACAGAAGCGCGGATCTTTTCCCGACTGATCTGCACAAAGGGCGCCAGGTGGGCCAGACTGATGGACTGGCCGCCGTACTGGGAGGAGGCTACCTGGGCTATAATCTGGGTGGCGATGTTGCAGGCAGTGGAGAAGCTGTGGGGCTTCTCAATCATGGTGCCGCTGATCACGGTACCGTTTTGCAGCATATCCTCCAGGTTCACCAGGTCGCAGTTGTGCATATGCTGGGCAAAGTAGTCGCTGTCATGGAAGTGAATAATGCCCGCCTCGTGGGCCTCCACAATATCCTGGGGCAACAAAATGCGCTTGGTGATGTCCTTAGACACCTCGCCGGCCATATAGTCCCGCTGTACGCTGTTAACGGTGGGGTTCTTGTTGGAGTTTTCCTGCTTGACCTCCTCGTTGTTGCACTCAATGAGGGAGAGGATCTGGTTGTCCGTGGTGTTGGCCTTGCGGATCAGGGAGCGGGTGTAGCGGTAGCGCACATAGCGCCGGGCCACCTCAAAGGCACCCTGTGCCATGATCTGGTCCTCCACAATATCCTGAATTTCCTCTACGGACAAGGCCCGGTTGGCCTTTACCGTCTTGAATTCCACATATTCGGCGATCTCCTGAATTTGCGATGCGGTCAGCTCCTGCTTCTCACAGGCGGCATTGGCTTTGGTGACGGCTACTACGATTTTGTTCAGGTCAAAATCCACTTCGCTGCCGTTTCTCTTGATGATCTTCATACCATATCCCCTTTTCTCAAACTTATTACAAAAAGATTACAAATCTCGTTCGCAAGCGTGGTTCTATTGTAGCACGCACAGGTGCACTTGTCAATACGCAAAACCACAATATATTGGGCTTTATTTTGGCAATATGGCACAAAATACGGATATATAGATATTGGACGATTGGCGCAAAATGGGTCTGAAAACGGCGAAAACGCCCGCCGTTATGCGAAAAAAGGTTACAAACCGGTACCTGTGGGTATAAAAAATGCCCCAAGATCTTGGGGCGGGAGGGTAATAATCCCTCAGTCAGCTGCGCTGACAGCTCCCTTTACAAGGGAGCCAAATCGGTTGTAAAATTTTAGCCCCCTTGCAAAGGGGGACTCCCCGCAATGCAGGGAGATCTCGCGCAGGGACAGAGGGGACGGGCGCCCGTTAGGCAAAAGCGGCGTAGCCGTAGGGAATGATCCGAATTGCAATGTGGCAAAAGGAATGTAAACTGGCGCTGATTATCCCACCCGGGCGCTTTGCAGCAGGGTGGCGTCGGCGGGGGAAAGGGCGGCCTGTTTTTCAGTTTTATACAGGGTCAGCAGCAATAGGTTGTCCCCGGCGGGCAGGGCGTAGCAATAGGCATACCAGCTGCCGGTCTCCGTGGGCAGGTCGCTCATAATATAGGTATAGCGGGTACCGTTTGGCAGCGTGCCGGTGCCTTTTTCTTTATATTCCACGCCGTTGTAGTCTTTGTTCAACTCCAGGTTGTCAAAGGCGGTCTGGTCTTTGGCAGGCACGATTACGCCTACCAGCTCCGCATATTTGCTGCCGTCTTGGTACAGGATGGTGTCTTGGGCGGTCAGGTCCGCCGTTAGATTCAGGGTTACCGACAGGTGTTCTTTGTTTTGGTATTCGGTGGGGGTGTAGGCGTCCCAGTCCTCGGTCTTCATCACCGGTGCTTGCAGGGTGACCGGCGTGGTGGGCGCAGCGGTGGACTCTGCCGTGGCAGCCTCTGTGGTGGGGTTTGTGGGTGTTTCGTTCTTGTCGGCACAGCCGGTAAACCCGATAAGCAGGGCGGCTGTCAGCAGCAAGGGCAGAATGAATTTTGCGGATTTTTGCATAGATGCACACCTCATTTCCTCTTTGCCCTCATTGTAGCGGATTTTGCCGGGAATTGCAAGCAAAAAGGACGGCCGCGCACCGGCGGTCGTCCCTTTTTGAGTTACACATGGGTTTTGTTATTTCGCAAGGGCGGCTTTCATCTCCGCCACATAGGCGCCCACTTTTGCCGGGGCGTCCTTGCCGTACTTGGCCACCAGCTCCACAATGCCGGAGCCGACGATCACCCCGTCGGCAAATTGGCCCATTTGGGCGGCCTGCTCCGGGGTGTGAATGCCAAAGCCCACGGCCACCGGCACATCGCTTACCCGGTGGGCCAGCTCCGTTACGGCGGCCACATCGGTCTCAATCTTGCTGCGGGTGCCGGTTACACCCATGGAGGACACCTGGTACAGGAAACCCTCTGCCTCCTTGGCGATCATCATTACCCGCTCGTGGCTGGTGGGCGCTACCAAAGAGATCACAGCAATGCCGTACTTTTTGGCAACATCGGACAGCTCGTGCTTTTCTTCATACGGCAGGTCCGGCACGATCACGCCGGAGATTCCGCTGTCTGCTGCCCGCCGGCAAAACCGATCGTAGCCATACCGGAACAGCACATTCAGGTAGGTCATAAACACCAAGGGAATGTCCATTTGGGCAGATACCTCTGCCACCAGGTCAAACACCTTGTCCGTGGTGACCCCCTGTGTCAGGGCGCGAATGTTGGCCTCCTGGATCACCGGCCCCTCGGCAATGGGATCGGAGAAGGGAATGCCCACCTCGATCAGATCGCAGCCGTTCTTTGCCATTTCTAAGAGAATTTGGCGGCTGGTGTCCAGGTCCGGGTCACCGGCGGTGACAAAACCGATAAATGCCTTTTTGTTTTCAAATGCAGACGCAATATTCTTATTCATGTAAATCGATCCCCCTGTATCTTGCGATGGCGGCCACATCCTTATCGCCGCGGCCGGACAAATTCACGATCATAATTTGGTCCTTATCCATCTTAGGCGCCAGCTCCATGGCGTAGGCCACCGCGTGGGCGGACTCAATGGCACAGATAATGCCCTCGGTGCGGGCAATGTACTCAAAGGCATCTACCGCTTGGTCGTCGGTGACAGGCACATATTGGGCACGGCCAATGTCGTGCAGGTAGGCGTGCTCCGGCCCAACGCCCGGGTAGTCCAGCCCGGCGCTGATGGAGTACACCGGCGCAATCTGGCCAAACTCGTTTTGGCAGAAGTAGGACTTCATACCGTGGAACACACCCTCACTGCCGCAGGTCATGGTGGCGGCGTTCATGGCAGTGTCCACCCCCTTACCGGCAGCCTCGCAGCCGATCAGCTGCACACCCTCGTCCGGGATGAACTCGTGGAAGATACCCATGGCGTTGGAGCCGCCGCCTACGCAGGCCAGCACCGCGTCCGGCAGACGCCCCTCTTTTTCCAAAATTTGCTGGCGTGCTTCTCTGCCGATGACGCTTTGGAAGTCACGAACGATCATGGGATAGGGGTGGGGACCCATCACGGAGCCCAGCACATACAGCGTATCGTCTACCCGGCTGACCCACTCCCGCATGGCCTCGTTCACTGCGTCCTTTAAGGTGCGGGTGCCGCTCTTTACCGGGTGCACCTTAGCCCCCAGCAGCTCCATACGATAGCAGTTCAGCGCCTGACGAACAGTGTCCTCCTCGCCCATAAAAATCTCACACTCCAGCCCCATCAGCGCAGCGGCGGTGGCGGTGGCTACGCCGTGCTGCCCGGCGCCGGTCTCGGCGATCACCCGGGTTTTGCCCAAGCGCTTGGCCAGCAGGCACTGACCCAGCACATTGTTGATTTTGTGGGAGCCGGTGTGGTTCAGGTCCTCGCGCTTTAAGTAGATCTTGGCACCGCCCAGGTCCTTTGTCATTTTCTCTGCATAGTACAGCAGGCTGGGACGACCGGCGTATTCCCGGTTCAGGGTGTCCAGCTCGGCGCAAAAGTCCGGGTCGTTTTTGTAATGCTCGTATGCTTTTTCTAAGTTTTCGATCTCGTGCATCAGGGTCTCGGGAATGTATTGCCCGCCGTGAATGCCGTATCTGCCTTTACTCATGGTGTACGCTCCTTACCAGTTTTTGCATTTTGTTTTTATCTTTCACGCCGTTTGTCTCTGCGGCGGAGCTAAGATCTACGCCGTAGGGAGAAAAGGCGGCAATGGTTTCTGCCATGTTTTCTGTGTTTAGCCCCCCGGCCAGGAAAAACGGTCGGTCACAAGGGGGGATCTGTCGGTCTTTGGGGGCAATGCCATCGCCCCGCCGGCACCAGTGCACGGTAGCGGCTGCTGTTGTGCACATCTACGGTAAAGTCCTTTAAGTTCCGATTGTTGACCCCGATCACCCGGGCGCCGGCAGCCAGCGCACCGGCGATTTCTCGGTTGTCGTGGGCCTCCACCAGGGCGGACAGCCCCAGGGTGTCGCAAGTCTCTATATACCGGCGCAGGGTGTCCGTGTCCAGCAGGGCAGCAATATGGGGCTTTGGACTGCCGGTAAAGGTGCGCGAGCCGTTCTCGTCCATTACGGTGCCTTTGCCGTCCTTGCAGTGGATCTCTGCCTGGGGATCAAAGCCCAGGAAGGTGTACCGCCCGGAGTTTTCCTTGTCTTCGCAGGACTCCAGCATATAGCAGTGGCGGCTGACGGTCTTTAGCTTTTGCAGCACCTGCGTGGGGGTCACCGTGGCCGGCAGGGTGGTGCTCAAGGGCACGGTGTTGTACTTCTCGGCCAACCACAAAATCTGTGCTTTCGTGGGTTTCAGTTCCATTCTACTGCTCCTTTCGGTGTTCACAGAGCCGGCAGAAAATAAAAAAACCTTGGCAGTCAAAAAGACTGCCAAGGACGAATAACTTGATTCGCGGTGCCACCTTGGTTTACGGTGCAAAAGCACGCATACGCTCTGCGAGATACCATCATATCTCCGGCCACTGACGCAGGCCATCTCGTCACGGAATACTGGGCAAATTGCCGTTCACCGTGCCCTCAGCGGTCCATTTAATGCGCTGCATTTCCACCCCATTCCCAGCAACAGGGGCTCTCTGTGGGCGCACGGTGCATTTTTATCTCCGCCTCATCGGTTTTCATTCACTTGTAGAGTCATTGTATCAAAGTCCTGCCCGTTTGTCAATAACAATTTTGCAAAGGCGCTCTCCGGGGTGGTGCTTGTCCATATGCCCGGCAGGTGAGCGGCGGTTACATAGGCGACAGCGGGCTTTGGGGTCACAAAGAGACAGGGTACGCCAGCTTCCTTGCAGCGATGGGCAAATGCGGTCGCCGGCTCCGGTACGGTGGCACTGTGGTACATGCGGTGGAGCACCGCATCCACGCCGGTCAGATCAAAGGCATCGTAGTCTATGCCCGGGTGGGGCGTGATTTGCAAAATGCGGCGCCGGTGGAACGCCGGGGCCTGGACCGGCACAAAGGGCACCGATGCGTGGTGGAACCGATCGTTGCAGTCCGCCTCGGTGGTGGCCCAGGCCGGATGCAGTCCGTCGTAGGCAATTTGCACACCGTCTTTGGCGCCGCTTAGTAAATATTGCACCGTCAGGTCCAGGTTGGGCAGGGCGTTGCTGCCCGGTGCCTCCGGCGGGGTGCCCGCAGCCACCAGCACCAGCGGCTTGTCCGGCAGCAGGTGGGCCAGCAGCGCGGCTGTGTAGGTGAGGGTGTCGCTGCCGTGGAGCAGCACCACGCCCCGATAAGCGCTGTAATCGATCCCCTGCATATAGGTGCAAAGCTGCTCCAGGTACGCCAGGTCGGCATGCTCGGAAAAGCGGTCAAAGGCCGCTCGGCCGATCAGATCTACCCCCGCCGGGGGCGTATATAGGTTTAGAATCTTCAGCGGTGCGTCCGCCGTAATGGTGGAACCGGCCTTGGCACCGATGGTGCCGCCGGTGCCGATCACCAGGATTTTTTGTTTTGTCATAGGATCACCGCTTTTATTATGGCACAAATACTCTCCGGTTACAAGCGGGCTTTACAAATGACCGGGCGGGGAGTACAATAGATATAGAATTTGTTCGAGGTGAGCGTTATGAATAAGCGAAAAGTTGTGATCATCGGCGCCGGGCATGTAGGCTCCCACTGCGCCATGGCTTTGGCCTTTGGCGGCGTGTGCGAGGAGATCGTGCTGCTGGATACGGATTTGGAGAAAGCCCGCGCCAACGCCATGGATGTGGCAGACGCCTGCCTGTTCACGCCCGGCAGTTGCACCGTGCATGTGGGAAATTATGATGACTGCAAAACGGCGGATATTATTGTTATTTCCGTGGGTCAGCCCCGCAAGCCCGGGCAAACGCGGCTGGACATGCTGGACGACTCAGTGCGTATGCTCCGGGATGTGTGCAGCCACTTAAAGCCGCTGGATTATCAGGGCATTGTGATTACCATTACGAACCCGGCGGATATCATTGCGGATTTTACCCGCAAATCCCTGGGGCTGCCCCGGGAGCGGTGCTTCTCTACCGGCACGCTTTTGGATACCGCCCGGCTGAAGCGCACCATCAGCGAGCTCTCCGGTGTGGATCGCCGCAGCCTGACTACCTGCTCCTTGGGCGAGCACGGCAATTCCTCACTGATTCCCTTCTCCTCCACCACCATCGGCGGTCGGGGTTATACCGCCCTGCGCCGGCAGGATCCGGTGCGCTACGGCAAGCTGGATGAGGATCTGATTTTGGAGCGCACCCGCCAGATCGGCAACGAGATTATTGAGGGCAAAGGCTCCACGGAGTTCGGCATCGGCGCAGCGCTGGCGGATATGGTCAAGTGCATTCTTCGGGACGAGCACCGGGTGTTGCCTGCTTCCGTGCTGTTGCAAGGGGAGTACGGTCAGCAAGATCTGCACGCCGGTGTGCCCTGCGTCATCGGTAGGGACGGCATTGAGAATATTATCGAGCTTCCCTTGAACGCTGCGGAGCAGCAGGCGTTTGAGGAGACCTGCACCGTAATTCGCACCCACATTGCCCGCGCCGCCAAGGTGGCTGCCGAGGCGTGATGTTTGCGGCAGGGAATGGCTCTCCACCCTACGATTAACCGTGGGAGTACCCTTTGCAAGAAAGGCGATATAACGCAAAAAGAAACCCCCACACGCCGGGCGTGCGGGGGTGATTTTATGCCGTTTTTGGCTTATTTGGTGGCTTCTTCCACAGCCACTGCGCAAGCCACGGTAGCGCCGACCATGGGGTTGTTACCCATACCGATCAGGCCCATCATCTCAACATGAGCGGGAACGGAGGAGGAGCCGGCGAACTGTGCGTCGCCGTGCATACGACCCATAGAGTCAGTCAGACCGTAGGAAGCGGGACCGGCAGCCATATTGTCCGGGTGCAGGGTACGGCCGGTGCCGCCGCCGGAAGCCACGGAGAAGTACTTTTTGCCGTTCTCCAGGCACCACTTCTTGTAAGTGCCGGCAACCAGGTGCTGGAAGCGGGTGGGGTTGGTAGAGTTACCGGTGATGGAAACATCTACGCCCTCGTGCTTCATAATGGCAACGCCCTCAAGCACATCGTTGGCGCCGTAGCACTTTACGGCAGCGCGCTCGCCGTCGGAGAATGCCTTTTCTTCCTCAATCTTCAGCTCGCCGGTGTAAAAATCATAATCGGTCTTTACATAGGTGAAGCCGTTAACGCGGGAGATGATATAAGCAGCGTCCTTGCCCAGGCCGTTCAGGATGACCTTCAGGGGCTCTTTGCGAACCTTGTTGGCGGTACGGGCAATGCCGATTGCGCCCTCAGCGGCAGCAAAGCTCTCGTGGCCGGCCAGGAAAGCGAAGCACTTGGTGTCCTCGTGCAGCAGGCGGGCGCCCAGGTTACCGTGGCCCAGACCTACATTACGCTGCTCGGCAACGGAACCGGGAATGCAGAATGCCTGCAGGCCGATACCGATGGCTGCGGCAGCCTCGGAAGCGGTGGCCACACCTTTTTTCAGTGCAACGGCCACACCCAGGGTGTATGCCCAGCTGGCGTTATCAAAAGCGATGGGCTGCACGCCCTTTACGATACCGTCTACATCAATGCCCTTGGACAGGCAAAGATCTCTTGCCTCCTCCAGGCTGGAGAGACCGTACTCGGCAAGGCACTTTTCGATCTTGGCAAGTCTTCTTTCCTTGCCTTCAAACTTTACATCATTTGCCATGGTATTGTCCTCCTTCTCTTATTCTTCTCTGGGGTCAATGTACTTTGCAGCGTTAGCAAAGCGACCGTAGTTGCCAATGTTTGCCTCGTAAGCCTCGTTGGGGCTCTTGCCGTGACGAATATCCTCCAACATTTTGCCCAGCTTTACGAACTCATAGCCGATGACCTCGCCCTCTTCGTCCAGAGCCATGCGGGTTACGTAACCCTCAGCCATCTCCATGTAGCGCACGCCCTTCAGCTTGGTGGAGAACATGGTGCCCACCTGGCTGCGCAGGCCCTTGCCCAGGTCCTCCAGAGCAGCGCCGACAACCAGACCGTCCTCAGAGAATGCGGACTGAGAACGACCGTAAGCCAGCTGCTTGAAGATCTCGCGCATAGCCACATTGATGGCGTCGCACACCAGGTCGGTGTTCAGGCACTCCAGCAAGGTCTTGCCGGGCAGGATCTCTGCGGCCATAGCGGCGGAATGGGTCATACCGGAGCAGCCCACAGTCTCCACCAGGGCCTCCTCTACGATACCGTTCTTCACATTCAGGCTCAGCTTGCAGGCGCCCTGCTGGGGTGCGCACCAGCCGATACCGTGGGAGAAACCGGAGATGTCGCTGATCTGGTAGCTCTTGACCCACTTACCTTCTTCAGGAATGGGAGCCGGACCGTGATGCGGACCCTTTTTAACGGTACACATCTGCTCAACTTCATTTGAATAAGTCATGATGATTTACTCCTTCCAACAATACTTAATAATTTATCAAAATTACCAAGGTTATTATAACCATTTTTTTGCTGCGCTTCAAGACTAAAACTATAAAAAAATGTCGCTATTTGTAAGAATGTTTTAAGCAAGTTGTTGAAAGTTTTGCCCCAATACAGTATAGTATAGGTAAAAGAATGACTTTGAGGTGACTTTTTATGCAGATCAAACCGGGCTTTGCCATGCGCAAGATCGCCGGCAGCAACATAGTAGTGCCTGTGGGCGCCGCCGCATCGGATTTTAACGGTATGATTACCCTGAACGATACCGGGGCTTTTCTTTGGAACTGCTTTTTGCAGCCCACCACCGAAGCGCAGGTCGTTGAGGCGCTGATGCATGAGTATGAGGTGGAACGGCAGCGTGCTGCCGCGGATGTGGCGCATTTTGCCGCGCTGCTGCGGGAGAATGATTTGCTGTCGGAATGAGAATTTGCGGGCGGCAGGTTGCCACGCCTAAGATAATCCTTTTTGTTTTCAAAGGGATGTGGGGTTGCCGCAGGCAAACGCGCAGGGATTATGCAGTGAGGGCTTGCCCCCGCCGCTGTATTTTTAACACGACACCTTCCTACCGGGAAGGTGCTTTTTTCTGCAAAAAAATGTCAAAAACGGAAAAAAAGGGGCGATTTATTGACATTGATTCCGTTTTCGTGTACTGTTATAAGTACAGGTGTTAGTTATTTAGCACTGTATTATAACAAACACGCTCGTTTTGCGGGCACGTGAAAAGGGGTATCGTATGTCCAAGCGGAATTCCGGGAATAATCCGGAGGAAAAAACAGACCTGCGTATTCGGCGCACCAAAAAGTCCATTCGGGACGCCTTTTTTGAATTGATCGAAGAAAAAGGATTTGATTCCGTTACGGTCAAGGATATTACCGACCGGGCACTGATCAGCCGGAATACATTTTATTTGCATTATGAGGACAAGTTTGATCTGCTTAATAAAATCAGCAATGAGCTGATGCGCAAAGTGTATTGGCGGGTGAGCAAAGATCTGATCAAGATCAAGGATCTGGACTTTACCATTGATTGCACCGCCGCACTGCTGATCAGTATTCAACGGGTGATCGACGAGGATCGGGATTTGTATCGGTTGCTGTTGACGGATCCGGGCACCGTGGTGTTCTCTGAAAAGATCGAGAAAACCATTCGCACGGCGTTGGACCTGATCAAAGGGGACATTGAGGGGATCAGTGACCTGAGCATTGAATATATTATTACCGGTATGAAAGGGGTTATTCGATACTGGGTGACCCATGATGATATGGATATACAAACCGAGGCGTACAATTTTGCCCGGATTCATCTCGGCTCCATTTTGGAGATTATTCGTCACAGCAAGGATGTAAAGCACGGACGGGTTCCCCGGGAGAGTTATTGATATGTCCGGCAAAAAGCCTAAGCGTTCTTCCAAGAACTTAAAGATCAACACCCGCATTGTGCTCACCACCGTGCTGGCCATCGCCATACCGCTGGTGCTGGTGGCGCTGGTGTGCCTGGGGCTGCTGCACAGCACCTCCCACACCTTTCAGTTGGCGGCGGAGACGGCGGACAGGTATAGCCTGGTCAACCAGATCGGCTGGAATCAGACGGTGAGCAACCTGTCCGATGTGTTGCTGCGTACCAAAGATACGGACGCAGAAAAGCTGGCGGATATTACCGCCTACGCTGCACCGCTGGAGAAGCGGGGCGTGGCGCTGGAAATTCGACGGGGTGACGAGGTATTTTATCGAAGCGCCGGGTGCAAGAATGTGTTGGGGCGTGCCCGGCAGATCGTGGCCTTTGATTCGGAAAAAAATGTGTACCACTTCGGTCAGGACGGGCTGGTGATCGTCAGTCATGTGCAGGCCGGGGGTCAGCGCTGCCGCCTGGTGCTCACCGGCACCGGCTATACGGTGGCGGATCAAACGGAGCCGGCGGCGCGGGGCACGCTGTCGCGTCTGTTGATGGGGCGTACCGGGTTGGTGGTGCTGGCCATTGTGCTGATTTTTGCCGCTGCGGTGGCGGCGTTCTCTTTCTTTACCAGCCGCACCATTGTGCGCCCCATTCAGAAGATTGCCCGGGGAGCGGACGCCATTGCCGGCGGCAATCTGGATTATCAGATCGACTATGACTCTACCAATGAGTTGGGCCAAACGGTGGAGAGCTTTAACTCCATGCGCCTGCGGCTGAAAGAGACCATTGAGAGCCGCGAAAAAAGTGAGCAACTGCGGCGGGAGATGACCGCCGGCTTTGCCCATGATCTGCGCACCCCGCTCACCAGCATTAAGGGCTACGCCGAGGGGCTGCGGGACGGCATTGCCAACACGCCGGAGAAGCAGCAGCGGTATTTGCAGACCATTTACGACTCCGCTGTGCAGACAGAGAAAATTCTCGATGATCTGCTGGCGCTGTCCAAGCTGGAGCTGGGCAGCACAGGCAACGATCGCTCCATTGTGCAGCTACAAGCGGTGCTGGATGATGCTGCGCCGGAGCTGACGGCTTTTATGGAGAACCGCGGCTGTACCTTTGCGCTGGAAAATCACTGCCCGGCTGATACGCAGATTGAGATCGACACGGATGCTTTTCGCCGGGTGTTTTTGAACATTCTGGGCAATGCGGTTAAGTACGCTCGCCCGGGTGTACCCGGTCGGTTGGCATTGACGGCCACCGCCTATGATCGGGTGGTGATCCTGGAATTTGCAGACAACGGCATCGGCGTGGATAAGGACCAGCTGCGCAAGATCTTTGACGCCATGTACCGCACGGATCCGGCCCGCAGCCAGGTGAGCCAGGGCAGCGGACTGGGGTTGGCGGTGTGCAAGCAAATTGTAGAGCAGAACGGCGGCTCCATTTGGGCCCGCAGTCATACGGACGCGGGGCTGTCGATTTTTATTTCGTTACCCAAAAGGGAGCATGTTGCAGATGAAGCAGATATTGATTATTGAGGACGACCCACGCATTGCCGGGCTGGAGCGGGATTATCTGGAGGCGGCAGGCTTACAGGCATCGGTGGCAGCGGACGGCCCCTCCGGACTGCGCACGGCGTTGGAGGGTGGTTTTGACCTGATTTTGCTGGATATTATGTTGCCAGGAATGGATGGACTGGAGGTTTGCCGCTCCATTCGCCGGGAGCAGAATGTACCTATTATCTTAGTCAGTGCCAAGAAAGAGGATTTGGACAAGATCAAGGGCCTGGGCGTTGGTGCGGACGACTATGTGGTTAAGCCCTTTTCCCCCGGCGAGTTGGTGGCCCGGGTGCTGGCGCATATCAGCCGGTATGAGCGGCTCACCGGCGACGGCACTGCGCACCCGCCGACCAAGGACGCAGTGCTGGAGAGTGGTGCCCTGCGATTGGATCCTGCCACCCGCCGTGCCTGGTTTCGGGAGCAGGAGGTGGCGTTGACCAATAAGGAGTTTGAGCTGCTGTATTTTTTGGCCGGTCACCCGGACGAAGTCTTTAGCAAGGAACAGCTGTTTGATCGGATTTGGCAGTACAACAGCTTGGGCGAGACCTCTACCGTCACTGTTCATGTGAACCGGATCCGAGACAAATTCAAGGAGCTGGATTCTAATTTGGATCTGATTCATACAGTGTGGGGTCGTGGCTATCGCTTTGTCCCCGCTGCGGTGTAGATGAATATAGACAGCAAATGGACCGCACCATTCTCGGTGCGGTCCGTTTTATGCTCCTTTTCAAGTCAGTCCACAAGGGCATTTCCGTTTGCGTCCGGCAAATTGCCTTGATAGGCTTTAACCCCTTCAATAATACCCCAGATATACATAGCGAGCGGTGCCACGCCGGTCCAGGACAAAAGTATGCTGACTACCAGCTGGATAATGGCATTTTTGGTGTAGCCCAGATAAAAGTTGTGCGCGCCAAATCCGCCTAAGAAAATGGCAAGCAGCAGAGTGACTAACTTGCGTTTTGCCCCGTCGGCAGGCGCATTGGTTACGGCTACGCCGCACTGGGTGCATACGGCAGCATTGGGCGCAACCGGTTGGCCGCAGTTGGCACAGAAGTGGTTGCCCTCTCCTACTTTTACGCCGCATTCCAGGCAGATGGCTTGATTTTCATTCATTGGCTTTCCACAGTTCTTACAAAACATAATCAATTCCCCTTTTCTACACATACTTAATATGTTAAGTATCTTCATTATACTCAATATATTGAGTATTGTCAAGGGCAAGGTTATGCTAAAATCAAAGCGGTGAATCAAATGATCAGTTACAAGCCGTTTTATGAGACTCTGTATCGTAAGAATATTACGGAATACAACTTGATATTTAAGCAAGGATTTTCGGCCAATACCCTATATAGAATGAAAAAGGGCGAGGCAATCAGCACAAAAACGCTGGACGCACTGTGTTATGCGTTGGACTGCCAAGTCAGCGACATTATTCAGTTTGAAAAAGAATGACCGCACTATTCCCGGTGCGGTCATTTTTGTATTTTTTGTTTTTGTCACACAAACACAAAGTGGATCAGGAGCATATAGCCGATGGTGCCTACGGCAATGCTCAGGAGGGTATTTTTGCGCCACAGATGCACCCCGGCGGTGAGCGCCACGGCGATCAGCTGGGGCACAATGTAGTTCACATTGCCCTGCTCAAAATCCTTAAGACAATAGACGATGAGAATGCCCAGGATCGCTACCGGCAGCACATTGCCCAGGTACTGCACGAACTTGGGCACCTGCTTTTTGCCCCCAAACAGGGCAAAGGGAAACAGGCGGGTGGCAAAGGTACAGGTGCCAGCCACCAGCACCATGATCAGCAAATGGGTGTTGGTCATTTGGCAGCCCTCCGTTCCGGATCAAAGAAGGGGCGCCCGGCGGACAGCACCGCCACGGTCAGCACCAGGGAGGGAAGCAGGAATTTGTCTGCCCCGAAAATCAGCAGACACAGAATGCCGGCGCACAGCCCCAGCGTGCCGATCAGCCCGGCGCGACCCTTTTGGTTGCGGATCAGGTCAATAAAAATCACCACAAACAGGGCGGTCATAGAGAAATCAATGCCGGTAAAGTCCATGGGCAGGGCGGCACTGAGCAGAGAGCCCAGCACGGAGCCGATGATCCAGTACACATGGTCAAACTCGCCGATGAGAAAGCGAGCACGAGGCTCGTCTACCCCATCCGGCACAGACAGGATGGAGGCGTTCACCGAGTAGGTTTCGTCCGTTAAAGTAAAGATCATAAAAGGATAGCGCCAGCCGCCGGCCTTGAACTTTTCAATATAAGACAGGCCATAGAACATGTGGCGGGTGTTGATAAACAGCGTCATCAGTGCGGTGGTGGCCAGCCCGGCGCCGGAGGAGATCAGCGACACCAGCAGAAACTGGCCGGACCCGGCATACACCAGCAGCGAGATCAGCGCCGCCCACACCCAGTTGTAGCCGGCCTTAAACAGCATAATACCGAACGCTGCGCCTAAAAACAAGTAGCCGAACAGCACCGGCAGCGATTGCTTGAACGCAAAGCGCAAAGTCGCGCTTTTGTTATACTTCATAATTCCCTCTCCGCATACAAAAAATGTGCACAACGATTATACCACCTTTTGCGGAAGAATCAAGGGTGAAGTGCGGTGGCGTGGGATGTGTGGGCTTTCAGGAGAAAAGAAAAAATGATTTTTTGTAGGGGGTGGGTATCTTAAATCGGCAATCCCTCCGTCAACGCCTTGCGGCGTTGCCACCACCGAACCGGTGCCCGTCCCCTCTGTCGCTACGCGACATCTCCCCGCACTGCGGGGAGTCACCCTTTGCAAGGGAGGCAAATCAGTTACAATATCTTAGGCTCCCTTGTAAAGGGAGCTGTCACGAAGTGACTGAGGGATTTCGGTGCGATGTGGGCATCGCACCCTACAAAAAGTATAAATACCTAATGCAATGCGGGCGGATACGATCCGCCAAAGCGGCTTTTTTTGGTGTGCGAAGATAGAAAAACTGCCCCTTGATTTTCAAGGGGCGATGTTATTATGCATTCACTTTTCCGTGCCCAGCAGGGCGGTGTATTCCCGTGGGGTCATACCGAATCGGCGCTTAAACAGGGCGATAAAATGGGACTGGGAGGAGAAGCCCAGGCTGTAACACACCTGCTCGGCGGTGCAGCCCTCCCACAGCAGGGTCTTGGCCAGCTCCAGCTTTTGGGCGGTCATATAGGTGCTCAGGTTTACGCCCAATTCGCATTTGAACAGATGGGAGAGATAGTCCGGCGACAGGCCGCAGTGGGCGGCCACGGCAGCCACTGTCAGCTTGCGGTCCGGGTTTTTGTTAATATAGGCAATGCAGCGGCGCACATGGGGCGAATAGGTCAGGTCCTTTTGCGCCCGGCTGACCATATTGGTCAGTTCAATGGCGCCGTCTACAATAGCGGCGTGCACGGTGCGCTTGGTTGTTGCGGCGTCAATACGGCGAATAAATTCGTCCGAATACGCATAGGCGTTGCTTTCGCCCAGCCCCCCTTGAATGGCGTAGCGAGTGGCCAGCGTAATAAAACTGACAGCCATATATTTTTGCTGCTGCAAGTCGTTCTCCGACATTTGGCCTACGGTAATATTCTGTATGCCGATCTGACCCAGCTCGTAGATCAGCTTTTTCAGATCACCCCGTTGCAGGCAGGAGAACAGGCGCACTTCGTCCCGGTATGGGGTATGGTGCAGTCGCTCCAGCGCGTGGTGCCCGGTTTCTTCCTTGACGCTTTTCGGGATCACCCGAATACTCATTAAAGATGCACTATCCATTTGAATTCCCCCTAAGTGCAGTATAGCTGCCCGGAGGCTGTCCGTCAACCGGGGCGGCGCAAGTCGATGGGGATTTGTTGTATTTTCTCGGCTTTTTGGTAGACAAAATGGGGGGTTGTGCTATGATAGCGTTGGAAAGGAGTGACCGAAGTATGAAAAGTAAGACCAAGACCCTGCCTACCGATGCGGTGCTGCGGGATATGCTGGAGCAAGCCGGCATAGACAGTGCGGGGGTGCAATTTCGGCTGCTGGGGGACGGTATGTTCAACGCCGTTTTTGCAGCGGAGACAAACCCGCCGGTGGTGCTGAAAATTGCACCTCGCCCCCAGGTGCCGGTGATGACCTATGAGCGGGATATGCTGGCCACCGAGCTGTACTGGTACGATCAGATCCGGCAGCACACGGAGATTACTGTGCCGGATATTCTGTATAGTGACCCGGCGGGCAGCCTGTGCGGCGCGCCCTGGGTGGTGATGGAGCGACTGCCCGGCGTGCACCGGGACAAATGCCCGCTGCCTGCGCAGGAAAAGCACCGGCGCACGGCGGAGATGGTGGCGCAGATCCATAATGTGTTCGGCACGGGCTACGGTTATGTGCAAAATGGGCTGTATGAGAACTGGGCGGACGCTTACATTTCCATGATCGAGAACCTGCTGGCAGACGCCCGGCGTATGGGCAAGACCAGCCGCCGAGGGCAGCGCCTGCTGGGGTATGCCCGGCAGTATCGGGCGGTGCTGGCGGCGGCACCTTGCGTGATGGTGAATTTTGATCTGTGGAGCAGCAATATCCTGTGCCATACGGTGGACGGACAAACCCGGTTTGCCTGGATTGACCCGGAGCGCAGCCTGTGGGGCGACCCGGTGCTGGACTTTTTGCCGCTGGAGTCCTTTACCGCGCCGCTGGACAAAAAGACTTTGTCCTTGACAACCCACAACGCCCTTTGCCGGGTACCGGTGCAAGTCAACCGAGAGACCCGGCTGCGCTACGCCTTTGCCCAGGGGCTGCTGGCGTTGATCCAGGAAGTGGAAAAATACTATCGCTTTACGCCCTTGAGCCAGGGCTGGATGGTGGATATAGGTGGTGCTTCTGTGGCTTACAAGGCGGCCTTTGCCACTTTGCGCCGTGGGTAAGGGCGGGCGCCAAAAGGCGCAGGACAAGGCGCAGGCGCTGACCACTGCGCCGGTGACCGGCCGTCTGCTGCGGCACCTGCCGTACACGCTGGCTGCGCTGCTCTTTAGTGCCTTTTATAATGTGGCGGACACGTTGTTTGTCAGCCACGGAGTAGGCGACCTGGCGGCTGCGGGAATCAGCGTGGTCTTTCCCCTGACGGTTTTGCAGGGTGCTATTGCCCAAATGGTTGGCGCCGGTGCCGGGGCGCTGGTGTCGCCCTGTTTGGGACAAAAGAACTACCGGGCGGCAGGCCGGGTTACAAAAAGTGCCATGGCGTTCTTTTACACCACAGCGCTGGGGATTACCTGCATTTGCTTGCTGTTTCGCACGCCGCTGCTGCGGCTGTTCGGTGCCACGGCAGAGATTTTGCCTTATGCCCGCACCTATTTTACCATTTTGGCAGCGGGCAATGTGTTCTCCACCGGGTTTTCGTCTATTATACGGGCGGAGGGGCGTATGGATTACAGCCTTTGGATCTGGCTGTTGCCTACCGGGGTGAACTTGCTGCTGGATTGGTTGCTGATTTATCGGCTGCACCTGGGCATTGCCGGTGCGGCCTGGGCCACGGTGATCGCCCAGGCGGCGAGCTTTTGTATGAGCGTATTGTTTTTCACCCGGTTTTCCTGCCAGCAATTCCGTGGCGAGCGGGCGGATCGCGCCGCAGTAGGACGGATCTTGACTCTGGGGCTGCCCACCTTGGTGCAAATGGGCAGTCTGTCTGTTGTGCTGGTGGTGATGAACGGTTTGTTGGCGCCTCGGGCAGGTACGGTGGGTGTGGCGGCCTTTGGCTATGTGAGTCGGTTGGCGGAATTTGCCTTGGCGCCGTTCTCCGCCCTTTGTTTGGCAGCAGCGCCTATCATCGGCAGCAGCTACGGCGCCGGTCTGCATAGCCGGGTACGCCAAACGGTGGTGCGCACGGTGCAGCTGGGGCTGGTGTATGCGGTGGTTGCTGTGGCAGTGTGTTATGCTTTGAGCGGAGCGCTGCTGGGTATTTTTACCCGCGATCCGGCGATCGTGCAATTTGGTACCTACTGCTTGCGGCGGTTGGCACCGGCTCTTTTGTTCTTGCCGCCGGTACTGACGGTGAGTGCCTATTTCCAGTCGGTAAACCGAGCCAAATCGGCGCTGGTTACTGCCGGTGCGCTGCCGTTGTGCCTGTGCGTGGGTGCGTGCCTGGCGGCACCCCTGGGCACCGGGGCTGTTTGGTGGGCCGTGCCCATTGCCGCAGCCGTTTGTGCCGTGTTTTGCGGGGCGCTTTATGCCCGGCAGGCAGGGAAAAGGAAGTGTCGGGCTTTGTAGGAGGTGAGATGGTGTGGGTAATTTTGGATTAGGGTGGCAGATTGCCCTTACCTATTTGTTGGCACAGGAAAAACAAAAAAGCGCGCCCCTTGCAACAAGGGGCGCCAAAGGGTTTGAATTATTCTTTTTCTTTTTGTTCTTCCCGGGGCAAAATGTCCGCTCGGGCGGGGGTGAAGAATTCCAGCCAGCGGGTATCCCGGTAGACCTTGCAAAAGGCGTGGGGCACATTGCCGGGCACCTGTACGATGTCGCCGGCGTGCATACGGCGCACTTCGTCACCCACCTGCATATCAATCTCGCCCTCCAGTAGGTAATCCACCTGGGTGTGGGGATGGCTGTGGGGCGGCTGGGTAGTGCCGGCCTTGCACTCCATTAAGACAAACATATAGTCTTTGTCGCTGCACAGCAGCTTGCGCCGGGCGGTGGGCATCAGCTGCTCCCAGGGCAGATCCCGGTACGGGTTCAGTTGCATAGGAATATCCCCTTTTCGTTATGATAACTTCACTATACACCCGGGCAGGAATTTATGCAAGAAAAAAGGTGTTGACTTTAACGCTTTTATGTGCTAAACTAAAATCATCATAAATTTACCGAGAAAAGGGGTTATTACAATGAATAAGGTTGTGAAGAAGATCGCTGCCGTGGCGCTGTCCGGGCTGCTGGTGGCTTCTGTATTTGCCGGTTGTTCCGGCGGCAGTGACAAGGGCACTTATACCGTAGGTATCTGCCAGTCCATGCAGCATCCGGCACTGGACAAGGCTACCGAGGGCTTTAAGAAGGCGCTGACGGACAAGCTGGGCGACAAGGTGACTTTCAAAGAGCAGAACGCCTCCGGCGATTCCACCCTGTGCTCCACCATTGTGAACCAGTATGTGTCTCAAAATGTGGACCTGATCATGGCCAACGCTACGGACGCACTGGTGGCTGCCCGCACGGCAACCAACACCATTCCGATTGTGGGTACCTCCGTTACCAGCTACGGCGTGGCTCTGGGTCTGAAGGACGAGACTGCCACCAAGACCGGGATCAATGTAACCGGTACCGCCGACCTGGCGCCGCTGGATAAGCAGGCCGCCATGGTGAAAGAGTGGGTGCCGGATGCCAAGAAAGTGGGTATTCTGTACTGCTCTGCGGAGAAAAACTCCAAGTACCAGGCCACCGTTGTGGGCGCAAAGCTGAAGGAAATGGGCCTGGAAGTGAAGGAATACACCGCTGCGGACTCTAACGAGATCGCATCCGTAACTAAGCTGGCTTGCCAGAACAGCGATGTGCTGTATGTTCCCACAGACAACACTATGGCCTCCAGCGCTAAGACCATTGACAACATTGCACAGCCTGCCGGCGTACCCATTATTGCCGGTGAGGAAGGCATTTGCTCCGGCTGCGGCATAGCCACTCTGTCCATCAGCTATTACGATATCGGCTACAAGGCCGGCGAAATGGCTTATGACATTTTGGTTAACGGCAAAGACCCGGCAACCATGGACATTGAGTTTGTACCGGAAGACAAGTTGACCAAGGAATATGATGCCGCCCGCTGCAAGGCACTGGGCGTGAAGGTGGTAGACGGATACAAGGCGATTGAAAGTTAAACATTGCCACGATGCCGGGCAGCAGAAATGCTGCCCGGTTTTTGTGTGGTTGATTAGGCGTGTGGTTCGGTGGTGGAGAGATTGGCGTCCTCTACTTGATTTTTTACGGCGGATTTGGTAAGATAGGACTACGCTTTGCGAATTTAGCACTTTAAATTGAAGGAGATTGTGCAATGAGCGGATTTTTAGCTTCTTTGCCCGGTGCTTGTGCCCAGGGTATCATCTGGGGTATCATGGCAGTGGGCGTGTATTTGACCTTTAAGGTTCTTGATTTGGCCGACTTGACGGTGGACGGCAGCTTTGGCACCGGCGGCGCCGTGCTGGTGGTGTGTACCATTGCAGGGATGAACATTTGGTTGGCCATGCTGCTGGCGTTCTTGGCCGGGTGTATTGCCGGACTGGTTACCGGTATTTTGCATACCAAGTTTGGCATACCGGCGATCTTGGCAGGTATTTTGACTCAGCTGGCGCTGTATTCCGTAAATCTGCGGATTATGAGCGGCCGAGCCAATGTGGCGCTGAATATTGATGAATACGGGATCTTGGTATCCCTGCGGTATATTCCCAAGTCCATTCTCGTCGGCGGTGCTTTTGCGCTGGTGATCATTGGGTTGCTGTACTGGTTCTTTGGCACGGAGCTGGGCGCCGGCGTGCGCGCCACCGGGTGCAATGAGGCCATGGCTCGCGCCAACGGCATCAACACCGGGTTCAACAAGGTGCTGGGACTGGTGCTCTCCAACGGCATTGTGGCAATGTCCGGCGGTCTGCTGGCCCAGTATCAGGGCTTTGCGGACATTAACATGGGCCGCGGCGCTATCGTTATCGGCCTGGCGGCGGTGATCATCGGCGATGTGATCTTTGGCAAGCTGTTCAAGAACTTTGCTCTGCGCCTGCTGGCAGCGGTGCTGGGCGGCGTGATCTACTATATTGTCATTCAGTTGGTGCTGCAAATGGGCCTGAACGCCAACGACCTGAAGCTGTTCTCCGCTTTGGTGGTGGCGCTGTTCCTGGGCGTGCCGTACTGGAAAGGGCAGTTGGGCGCCAAGCATGTAAAGACGAATAAGGGGGGCAAGGACAATGCTTAAAATCACAGGTGTACAAAAGACATTTAACCCCGGCACCATCAATGAGAAAAAGGCCCTTTGCGGCATTGATCTGACCTTGAACGAGGGCGATTTTGTAACAGTGATCGGCGGCAACGGCGCCGGCAAATCCACGATGCTGAATATGATCGCCGGCGTGTATCCGGTGGACTGCGGTTCCATTGTGATCGACGACAAGGATGTGACCAAGCTGCCGGAATACAAGCGTGCCAAGTTCATCGGCCGTGTGTTCCAGG
>ENA-UERU01000685-UERU01000685.1-human-gut-metagenome-genome-assembly--contig:-NODE-685-length-24839-cov-13.338826_pt1 | contig 24839 bp, 28 predicted proteins | sample MGYA00242988_ERZ507989 | MGnify/ENA primary metagenome ERZ507989 (study PRJEB26167, sample SAMN06115519) | human gut metagenome | host: Homo sapiens | place: China:Hunan | collected 2015-08-21...
TTACTATCACAAATTAGATATTTACCAGGCATATTTATTCTTTTTGTGATAAGAGGAAAGATTTTTTCATGAATAGGGATAGAGCGAAGACCAGCTTTTGTTTTTGATTTAGTTATTTTTAGATATTTTTGTTTGAGATAAATATTATCTTTAGTTAAATTTAACATCTCTCCGACTCTCATGCCTGTATAAATTAGGATTAATACAGTGTCTACACCGTTTATTTTTAGGTTAGACCATAGTTTGTTAATCTTTTGCCTTGTAAATGGCTTGTGTGGACGCACAGCCTTGTTTCTGCCCAAATTTAATAGATTAGCATAGTTTTTATTTACATACTCCATCATAATTCCATATTTAAACATTAAGCTAATTAGAGAACGGATTTTCTTGCAGCTACTGTAGGAAAGTCCTTTTCTTTTGGTATCATCAATAATTTGCTGTAAATGATAATATTTTATATTTTTTAATGGCATTTCATGAACTGGCAGACAATGTTTATAAGAATTTTGATAGCTATTTATGGTACTTTTGCTAGGTTGGTATTTATCTATATGGAATGGTAACCACCTGTAATAAAGTTCCGAAAATGTAATTTGATGACCATGGAGGATTTTATTAGTATGCTTTTTATTATATTCTGCTGCATAAATTTCTGCCTCTGCTTGCGTACAAAAATAGGAAATAGGCTTTTGCTTTCCTTCTACAGAGACAAGAAAAACGTAAGGTCTCCGCCTATTCCCACTTAGTTTTTTTATGCTACCATATCCATTTGGTTTACGCATTTCATTCACCTCGTTAAATTGATTTTAAAATAGGAGATGATTATAACATGGCAACAAATGTTAAATATTATTGTATGGGATTCTTAACAGATGGAACGCCGTCTGTTAGAACGTTTGCAAGTACAAAAAGTATAGAGAATAAAAATGAAGATGAAAAGGATAAATATATTACAGAGTTAAAAAATAAGGTTAAAGATATGGCGGATGATACACTTGAAGTTATAGAGATTATATCAGCTACTGATTACAATTTATACGTAAATGGCGATGGTACAAATACTTATGTACGAGATATGGAAACAGGAGCACCTAAAATTTATATTCCACCAGAGCCAACGAAAGAAGAATTACAAGCACAAGCATTATCTCAGCTAGAGAGTGAATATAATGCACAAAAAGAAGGCTTTAAAAAAGACTTAGATACAGCCAATCTAGCTGGAAATACGGAAGCCGTACAATCTATACAGCAAGAATTTATGGAATTTAATAAAGCATACGAAGAAGCTAAGAATAAGATTATGGAAGAAGGAGTTGAATAAAATGGCATTTTTTGTAAGAAAAGAACGTTGTAAATATTGTGCAGGGGAATTAGTAGAAGGTAAATGTATTAATCCTAATTGCATTGCATATAAAGAAACAAATAAAGAAAAAGCAACTGAAAATAAAGAAGGTGCAGACAATGCGTAAAATAATATTAGCATTGTGTTGTGCCTTCTGTTTATCTACAGCAACTGCAAGTGCTAATTCACTACATGATATACAGGATAATATCCAAACAGATAAAGCCCTGCATTTTGCAGCTGGATATATTATTTCGGACCAATTACAACGTAATGTAGGTTGTTCGGCTTTTGAAGCATTTCTTATTACATCTGCTATTGCATGGGGAAAAGAAAAATTTATTGATGACCATGTGGATAACAACGATGCATACGCTACCATGGCAGGTAGTTTATTTTATCAAATAAAATTTTAATAACGAGGTGGTGATATGTATGAGCAAATCTTAAGTTTTATTAGTTCTTTAATTCCAACAAGGCTAGAAGTGTATATTGGAGGAGGTGTTGCCTTTGTGGGAGTTTTATTGCAGCATTTATTTGGACCATGGTCTGATAGTTTTGAAACACTTTTAATTCTAATGGTTATAGATTATATAACTGGTATAAGTGCTGCATATATAAATCCGAATATGAAGCTAGATAGTAGTAAATGTGGGACTGGTGCATTAAAAAAAGTTGTTATTTTATTAGTTATAGCAACAACATACAGAATAGATTTAATAGGGCAAACAATGGCGAAAGACGTTGTATTGCTCTTTTTTATTGGTAGAGAAGCATTAAGTATATTAGAAAACTCCGCCAACTGTGGATTACCTATTCCAGAAAAACTAAAAGCAACACTAGCACAATTTACAGAAATTAAAAAGGAGAAATTGTAAATGAAAGTTTTTATTAATCCAGGACATGATAAAGTTTATGACTCTGGTGCAAAAAATGATGTTTTAGGAATTAGAGAATGTGATATTGCATATGTAATTGGAGCATTAGTTGAAAAGTATCTTAATAATGTAGGTATTGAAACAAAAAGCCTGCAATCTGACAATCTTTGCAATGATACAGATTATTATAATGATAGACCTATAGCAGTATGCGACCTTGCTAATAATTGGGGAGCGGATTTATTTATAAGTATTCATTGTAATTCTTTTAATAATTCGGAAGCTAGAGGGACAGAGGTTGAAGTATTTAGTTTCAATACAGAAGCTCATAAGTTAGCTACTTGTATTCAAAATCAAATTGTAAATTCTCTAAATACAGTTAATAGAGGTGTTAAAGAATATCCTTCTTTAAAAGTTTTAAAACATACTACTATGCCTGCTGTATTAGTAGAAACAGCCTTTATCAGTAATATGGAAGATGCTAAAAAATTAATTGAGCGTAAGGATGATATCGCACGTGCTATTGCTAGAGGCGTTACAGATTATATGTTGTTAAATAAATAAGGAGCGTATAAATGATGACTATTGATGAAATTAAAAATGAAGTTTTAGAAAATATGAAGGATTTTATTACGACTGAAGTAAAAGATATGGCTATAAAATGGATTAAAGATACGGCATTGCCAGCAGTTAAAGAAGTAGCTACAGCTTTTGTTGCAGAGCTTAAAAATAGTGCGGTTGATGAAAAAGGCTGGGTAAAATTTAGAGATACTATTTTCTTACCAGTAGCCATAAATGGTAGTCTTTGGATTGTAGAAAAAGTAGTTAATAAATTAGCACCAACAGAGGAATAAGCATGAACATATTAAAAGAATTTGCAAAGATTTTCATTAAATCTAAATTAGATGATGAAAAGCGAAAGCTTAAGGACAAATTACAAAAACAAATAATTACAACTACTAGCACATCTGTAGTAGCTAGAAATGTGGCTTATCTTGGGATAATAGATAAGCTAGATGGTAAAGGTATCGCAGAAGTAAATAAAATTATAGATAAAATTTAATAAAAGAGTTATAATTAAATAACATTTTCTTTTATTGCTAAAAAAGAAGCTCCTATTACTTAGAAAAAATCTAGGTAATAGGAGCTTTTTTGTTGTTATAGAGAAATACAATTCTTGTTAAAGTTAAATTAAATTTAATCACAGGGGAGAGCATGAATCAATGATATATGTAGTTTTTTAGATTTGATGATTTAGTTTTCAAGGATTAAAAAGATCTTTCTTGACTTTATCTGGTAAAATAAAATGGTAACAAAATTTTGTTACCATTTTGTTACCATTTTATTTTTCATTATATAGAAATAATGAAAATAATTAATTTAGCTAAATAAAAAAATATAAAAAATAAGCTTTTATAATACTAGAAATATAATAATTTATAAGATTGACCTTTGGCGCGGAATATGAGACACGACGGTAATTTGACTGCTGGAGCAGTAATGTTAACAACCCTCGGAAGTGCGTTTTCATTGACTTTCTGGCTCTATATACTAAAATGTTTGAACTTAGTATAATAGAGCTAAAATCTAAATTTGTTATTATTTCTGTTACTATTTTAAAACGATGTATATTTTTAAATTATAAAATCTATATAAAGTAAAACCCTTAGGAAATATCACTTCCTAAGGGTTTTATTATTTTATACAATTAAGATATCAAATATAATTTATTATTAAGTATTTTTTATAAAGAATATAGATACTATTTATAAGTTAATTGTAATTTCTGTTCCATGAACTATATTTGGATTCATTACATCTTTTAAATTTTCTGGTGTTGCTTGTAAGTCAACGTTTTCTCTAACTTCAACATTAAAAGTTGTACCAGCAGGATATTCAATATTAGTGCCTTTCATAAAAGCTCCACCAACAAGACTTATGACAGCAGCTACAGCAACACTACCACCATCACTATTTCCTTCTCCTGTTAAACCTTGTTTTAAAGGTACAGTTACATTATTAATAGTTTGAAATTCCTGACCAGCTATCATTAATATTCCTTTTCTTCCAAAGCCACCAGCAGAACGAGCTTTATAAACATAAGCTTTACCAATAGTGCCTTTAGGAATAACAACTACACCATTTACAATAAGATTATCAACTAAGCGAACATCAACATTTTCGCCTTCTTGAGCAGTTTTTGATGTTATAGAATTTACAAGTTCTACTTTTAATTGAGTTTTTTTAGGGATATAAAGATGACCGTCTTGTACATTTTCAATAGCTGATTTAGGTTTTTCTTGTTCAGCTTGGATTTTGGCTAATCGCTCAGTCATACTTAATTTACTATCATCAATAACGACATCTTCATCAGAAAATGGATTATAATTTATTTCTATATCATTACGATTAATAGTTCCTTTTGCTTCAGATAAAGAAATACCTGTAGTGTTAATTAATAATGTTGAACATAATGATAATATAATGGCTAAATCTCTTTTTTTCATAGAAATCCTTCTTTCTTATGTAATATTTTATTGTTACCAGCCTTTTGAGGCGGCATCTTGCTTAGCTTTATCTATTAAATTATTATTGAGTATTACTAATGTAATTATATCTGAATTTGGTTCTTTAATTACAACAATAGAAGCAGTATTTCCAACCCACATAATAGTATTATCTAATACATAAAAAGAGTTACCAAATCTAGTTTCTAAAGAAGAAATTAAATCAGTATAAGAAACTTCTTGATTATTTGAAACATTGAAGAATATACCAATAGATGATAATTGATTATTCCAAAATTCTAATCCTATTGAATCGAATTTATGTCCACTAATATAAGGATTATTTAAATAAATAGCATATTTTACAGAATTATATTGGGAATCATATGAAACATAGGAAACATCATACCCGCTATTTTTTACTTCTTGTAAGGTTTCTCCCCAATACAAATCTCTAAATCCATTAGGTTCATTTGGAAAAGCGAATGTTGTTGATGAAATACATAGTGTTAATAAAAATAAGATATTAACTAAATATTTTTTCATGAAATCACGTCCTTATAAATTTATTTTTAGAATATAATTTACTGTTATGTATTTTTAAGTATTGATAATATGTTTTATTATAACATATTCTAAAATGTATCTTTTTATATGGTATTTTATTTAGAAGAGGCAAGATAGTTATCTAGGGTTTCTTGGGCATGTTGGGCTAATTGGGTATTAACTTTTGTATCTAAAGTGTTGATTATATCCTGTAATTGAGTTTTGTTAAGTCCTGCATTGATACCAATATTTAGATGGGATAGAAGTTGGCTTTCTGTTCCGTTCATACTTGCTAAAGCAGAGATTGTAGCAATTTCACGTTCTGGATAAGTCAAGATATCGCGAGCAAATAAATCACCGAAAAGATGTGCTTTTAACATGTAATCAATGCTAGAAGAACTAGCAATATTCACTGGTGCTCCTGCTAATTGAGTTTGAACTCTAGTACCTAGAGCTAAAATATCTGTATTTGCTGGTAATGGTGTTGCATCATTGCCCATAGTATCATGAATATTTTTGCTTTGTCGTTCGGATAAAACTTCATCTACAGTAGCAAGACCATTTAAGGCACGAGGAAAACCACAATAAGCATAGAGATGAACCATTATTTCTTTTGTTTCGTTGATAGTTAATCCATTATCTAAGCCTTCATTTACAGCTGTTTTTAAATTATTTAAATCTCCAGTAGCTGTATAAGAAGCAATAGGAATGATAGCTTGCTGTTTTGCTGTCAAAGAACCAGCTTGATAATTAGCAAAACTAGAATTTAGGCCTAAGAATAAAACACAACAAAAGGTCAATATAGATAATAAGTATTTCATAAATATCCCTCACTTTTAAATGAATTTTATTAAAGGTTATAGCCTATTTGATATGCTTGATTAGGGAATTCTGTACGTTCAATGATAGGACGAGAGCCACAACCAATGGCTAAGACTTTGCCGATATCTTGCCATTCCATATAACGCACTAGCGTTTCATAATGGTGAACTAAAGCTTCCATAGTCCAATCAGCACTATTATAAGCAGTTGCCATTAAAATTGATTTTTTACGATGCAAGGAGCCTGTACGTGAATAAAATCTATCAACAACAGTTTTTATTTGGGCAGACATACCATAATAATAAAGAGGTGTAATTAAAACAATTAAATCCGCACCAATTAATTTTGGCATAAGTGTTTGTTCAATAGCATCGTTTTGAATACAAGGCCCATTCATGCCACAATGGTCGCAACCTTGGCAAGGATGAATATCTTCAAATGCAGAATTAAAACGAAAGACTTCATGTCCAGCACTTGTTGCTCCTTCGATAAATTTATCAGCTAATAAAGCTGAAGTTCCTGCTTTATGAGGACTACCTGTAATAACTACAATTTTCATTTTATTTTCTCCTATATGATCATTAGCATTAGCTGTTGTTTCAGGTTTATTTGTCAATGCAGATAATCCACAACCACTCAAAAATAGAGTCAATAAACCTGAGCCACTTAATTTGATAAAATCTCTACGGTTCATGATAAATAACCTCATTGATTAGGCATAGTTTCAATAGTTACTATACCTGATAGCTCGGATACTATATCTTCACCAGAAATAACATGGCCTAATTCATATAAATCGTTGTTAGCATGGAAATCATCATAGAAAATAACAACATCTCCCCATGGCTCATAATAAGCTAAAGTTCCGATTTTAGGTGTGGCTTTAGGTGTGCTTTCTGTATTTAATTTATTAGGTGGATAGAATATTTTTTCATTTGTACTATAATCCTCTAAATCTATGGATAGTGGTAATTGATTATATAAATCATTAGCAGCTGGACTATTATTTAATTCGATTTCAATAGTTTGATTATTAGTAGTTGTTAATTTTATAATTTTAGTTTGTGTTAAAGTTGATGACGATGTAGTTTCAGTTGTTGTTTTTACATTAGTATTAGTTGTAGTATTATCTTGAGTTGGTTCTACTTGAGCATTGCAAGCTGTTAGAGAAAAGGTCATTAATAATAAACTTAGCAGTAGAAAGATTTTTTTCATGATAATAACCTTCTGTATGTTTATTTTTTATCTAATTTATATAAAATATGTGATAAAATACAATCTTTTGTTTGAAGATTTAGAAAGCTTTTTCGTAAATAGTTAGATAAAATTATGAAAGTAGCTACGATAGATAAGTAATCCACAAAAAATGATAGTAAAGATTGAGATGGATTAAAATATACAAAATTATTTTGTAACAACATATATGAAATTAAATCATAATGTATAAAGTTATTTAATCCATAGAGAAAAATTATCCATAATATTAATTTAGAATTTAGCAAATAAGATAATTTATTTTTTGTATATTTAGTTATTAGATTATAAAAAATTTGCCAATGTAATCCTAGATGCATAGATATTAAAATAAAACCCCAATAAGCTGACAGTAGATGCAATGTACGAGCAAAATTGATTAAATTGGGAAAAGAGGTTTTTAGAAATAGTGGGATATAATCTAAAAATATAAGACTACTGATAATTAATCCAAACATAGTTAAGAAAGTGAGTAGATTAATTATTAAAATAAACGAATTATAAAGTGTGTATTTTAAAGATATTATCTTGGCAAAGTAATTTTTTTGTAATATACAATGAATTATAAATCCTATGCAAAGGATAATGCCTAAATATTCATGCCACTTTGTGCCTATTAATGAATATGACATACATAATAATAATAGTATGAACATGATGATATCTAAGACGATTTTTGATTTAAATTTTAAAGTCATAAGCTACTCCTTTCTTAGAATTCAAGTGATAATTCAATTAAAATGATTATAAAATATTTATTTTAGTTAACCATTTATGAATATCTGTATTTGAAGCAGTGCTATCATAAGAAGCTAATCCTGTGAGAATTTTTGATTGAGAACATAATTTTTTTATATCTTGAGGGATATGACCGAAGCCACCTCCACCATGAGTACAGAATGGAATGACTTCTTTATTTATTAAATGATTTTGATTTTGCATAATGAAAGTGAGTATAGGTGGTGCAATAGTACTCCACCAATTAGGTGAGCCAATAAAAATAGTGGAATATTTATTTAAATCTATTTGAATATCTTTGATGTCAGGTTGATAGTTTTGAGAAATTTCATGTTTAGCTTGATTGACAACTGCATTATAGGCTTGGGGATAAGGTTTTTGTGGAATAATTTCTAAACAGTCAGCATGAAGTTGTTCGGCAATAATTTTTGCCATTTTGCGTGTATTACCAGAATGAGAATAATAAACTATTAATGTATTAGATATATAAATACCTTCTTTTATAAAATTTTTTAATATAAATTTATTTATCTATTAAATTTTCTTGTGATTGAGGATATCTTGCACCTTGAAGATTGATTGAATTTAAATGTTTGTTAATCATGGATAATTCTTCAGCAGAGAATGTTACATTTATACTATTGATATTTTCCTTTAGTCGAGAAACTTTTTTAGTTCCAGGAATAGGTACTATCCAAGGTTTTTGAGCTAAAAGCCAACCAAGAGCAATTTGTGCAGGTAAAACTTGTTTTTCTTGTGCTAATTTTTGTACATATTCGATTAAAATATAATTGTGATTTAAATTTTCGCTATTGAAACGAGGTATTTGACTGCGAAAATCATCTTTAGCAAAATGAGTATCTTTATTAAATCGTCCTGTTAAAATAGCTTTACCTAAAGGACTGAAAGGAACAAAGCCGATATTAAGTTCTTCAAGAGTAGGTAATAATTCTTGTTCAACTTCACGATACCACATGGAATATTCACTTTGTACAGCAGTTACAGGGCAGATAGCATGAGCTTTACGGATAGTCTTTACACTAGCTTCTGATAATCCCCAATGTAAAATCTTTCCTTCTTTGATTAAATCTTTCATAGTTTCTGCTACTTCTTCAATCGGAGTTTGTGGGTCAACACGATGTTGATAATATAAATCAATGTAATCTGTTTGCAATCGTTTCAAAGAGTCTTCAAGTGCATTGCGAATATCTTTAGGTTTACTAGAAAGCGCCACTGGTCTATTAGCATTATCCATTTTATGAGCTAAATCAAAACCGAATTTTGTAGCGAGAATAATTTGGGAACGATATGGTTTTAATGCTTTGCCTAATAATTCTTCATTTGTATATGGGCCATATACTTCAGCTGTATCAAAAAAGTTAATACCTAAATCAACGGCTTGCTGTAACACGAAGATAGCTTCATTTTCAGGAAGATATGGCGGATAACTTTGAGTAAATCCCATACAACCTAAGCCCAAAGCAGATACTTTTAATTTATCTTTACCTAAATATCTATATTGCATGGCTATGCCTCCTTTGATTATTGGATAAATTTAATATTGTGCAAGCGATAAACTTCATTTATATCGTGTAAGTCAAGAATAATGCTATGTTTTTTATCTAATTGAGTAAGAGTATCTAATTCTTCTGCTGTTAAAGTAAAATTATTTAGTTGTATATTTTCTTGAAGATGTGTATAATTTGTAGATTTTGGAATACTGATGATATTATTTTGTCTTAGCCATTTCAAAATAATCTGTGCTGTAGTTTTGTTATATTTTTTAGCTAAAGAAATCAATAGAGGATTTTCAAAAATTTTTTCTTTACCTTCAATAAATGGAGCCCATGCCATAGGTTTTATATCATATTTTTTCATGAGTTTTAATAATTCTTGTTGTTGACAAAGTAAATGGAGTTCTATTTGATTAATTGCTGGTATAATATTATGAGTTAAAATTAAATCAACTAATCTATCTGGTAGAAAATTGCAAACGCCAATAGCTTTTATTTTTCCAGAAGCATATAATTCTTCCATAGCTTGCCAACTGCCATGGTAATCACCAAAAGGCATATGAATAAGATATAAATCTAAATAATCTGTTTGCAAATTTTCTAATGTTTTAGCAAATGATTGTTTTGTCTTTTGGTAACCAGCATCTTGTATCCAAACTTTAGACGATATAAAAATGTCTTCACGAGGAATTTGACTTTTTTTGATTGCTTTGCCAACAGCTTTTTCGTTGCCATAACAAGCAGCTGTATCGATTAAACGATAACCCATTTTTAAAGCATTTAATACAGTATGTTCACATTCGTCAAGATTATTTATTTGATATACACCTAATCCTGTAAGTGGTATTGTTACTTGGTTGTTTAATGTAAGTTTATCCATTTGTAAGTACCTCGGTTTATAATTTAATCTTAATCCTTGTAGCTAACTCTAGGTCAATAATTTTTTTATTATTTAGTATATTTATGTTCGATTTTGTAACGAAGATAATTTAAGCGTTCTAATTGTTTTTCACGGAAATGGATTTCATCAAGAAGTTCATTGCGTTTTTTATTTAAACTATATAGTTGTAATTTATCACTATGATTGTTTTTATCGAGCAATAAACGCATATAATTTTCAATTTCTTCAATATTAAAACCTATATCATGTAAGGTCATGATTAAACTTAGATTTTCTAAATCACTATCATCATATTGCCATGAACCCATGACTTTTTTTACGGCATTACATAAACCCCATTTTTCATATTCATGCAAAATTTCTAGGGGAATGTTATAAAGTTTGCTTGCTTCATCAATTGTCATCTTAATACTTCCTTATTTCGTTTTAATTGAATTTAATAATGAGCATTTTATTTTGCAAAATAAAAAAGTAGGTATTCTATTTCTTTGAACACCTACATTGTAATATATTTGTTTAATTATGACTAATACTTATATTTCATAATAAATAATGCTTTTTAAGCATTTTTAATACTTTTGATAAAATGAGACATAGTTTGTGAATATATATGATTTTTCTTCCAAATGAGAACTGCCCCTGTTTTTATTTCAGGAAACAATGGTATGAAGCGTAAGTCTTGATACAAGTTATCAAAATTAAGATTAAAACAAAGGGCTACACCAATTTGATGTTTTACCATATTGGCAGCATTTAAAATTAGATTATACGTTGCTACAATGTTTAATTTTTCTGAAGAATTATTAAACCAATTAATTAATTCATTTTGTACTGCTGTACGTTTAGCAATGATTAGTGGTTCATTGATTAAATCGTCAGGTGTGATAAATGTTTTTTGAGCCAATCTATGTTTTTCATGGACTAAAATGCCCCATTGCTCTTTTTGCGGTAAACGAAAGAAATTATATTTACTAATATCAACTGGTTCAGTTACTAATCCCATATCTAAAAGACCATTTTCTATGCGTTCTTTAATTTCATCTGCAGTAGTACTATGAATATGGAATTTTACTAATGGATGAACTTTATGGAATTCTTTTATTTTTTGAGATAAATATGACATATTTTGAGTTTCACCACAACCTATAGAAATTTCTCCAACTAAATCATCGCATTCTTTTGTCAGCTCTTGTTGTGTTTTTTCCATCAAAGAAATTATTTCATTGGCTCGACGACGCAATAACATACCATCTTCAGTTAAAATAATACGATGCTTACTTCGTTGAAATAAAGTTACTCCAAGTTCTTCTTCTAATTGGATAAGTTGTCTAGATAAAGTGGGCTGTGTAATATGCAACAAATTAGCTGCTTTTGTTATATTTTCTTCGCGAGCTACCATTAAAAAATATTTTAATAAACGAAATTCCATAAAAGCACCTTCTAAAATTTTTATTTGATGTAATTATAGGATATATAAATATATTTGGCTAGAATTTAATTTGCAGGTATTTATTATTTAATAGCGAATAAATTTTTATAGTGGATAAATTTATGGTTAGGAAGTGGATTTATGAGTTTAAAATTAGTTATAGCGGAAACGATAGGTATAGATGAAAAAACATTGAATGAATTAGCAAAAGATATTTTACCTCAAGATGTAGAAATCAAATATTATAATTCTTTAGCAGATAGCGATGAAGAAAAAATCAAACGCTGTAAAGATGCTGATGCAGTGATAATAGCTAATAAACCATATAGAGAAAATGTTTTAAAAGCATGTAGTAATTTAAAAATGCTCTCTGTTGCTTTTACTGGTGTAGACCATGTAGATATGGATTATTGTCATGAACATAATATCTTAGTTTCTAATTGTTCAGGATATGCAAATGAAGCTGTCAGCGAGCTTGTAATCGGTATGTGTATCAGTCTGTATAGAAAATTAGCACAATGTAGTGTAGCTACAAAAAATCATGAAACAAGTAATGGTCTTCGCGGGTTAGAACTTTGTCATAAAAAATTCGGTATTATTGGAGCAGGTACTATTGGTTTAAAAGTAGCAAAATTAGCTAAAGCTTTTGGTTGTGAAGTATATTGTTATCGCAGACATATTCCTGAAAATAGCGAATTTAAATTTGTGGATATGGATACTATTTTGAAAGAATGCGATATTATTTCACTGCATATGCCACTTACAAAAGAAACTACATGTATGATAAATGCAGAGAAAATTGCTTTAATGAAGAAAAATGCTATTTTAATCAATACAGCTAGAGGAAAAGTTATCGATACACAAGCTTTAGCTGATGCTTTAAATAAGGGGAAAATTGCTGGTGCTGGCATTGATGTTTTTGATACAGAACCACCTATTGGAGCAGAAAACCCATTGTTAACTGCAAAAAATATTGTATTATCTCCACATATTGGATTTGACACGCAAGAAGCTATGCAAAAAAGAGCTATTATAGCTTTAGAAAATATTGCAAAATGGATTGAGGGAAAACCACAAAATATTATGTAAAATAATTTAAATAAATAATAATAGCTATATCTTATTTATGGTATTTATGATATAATTAATATATAAGAATTAAATAGTGATGTATTTTGTATGACGATAATAAAATTGTTCTTTTTGTTATTTTCATAAAAAGTCTTCATGAATTAATACTAAAAAAGATAGGAGGGCTTATTATGAAAAAAGATTACTAAAAAGAGCAATTTTTTTTATGATAAGTTGTAATATAGTTATTTTTACACCAGCATGGGCAAGTCAAGAAACAAAAAATACAATAACTTCACCAAGTATAGAAGTATCTGATGGAGATATAAAAAATGTAGTGAATGATGATATTAATATTATTGATACAAATGTAAACGATGAATATGGAATATTTTCTGATAATGGTGGAAAATTAAATATAGATGTAGACAGTTTAACTATTGAACATAATATTGATAGAAGTAATATGTTTACAAGTATTTTATCTCAAGGAAATATTTCCCAAGGAAATAACTCATCAATAAATATTAAAGCTGTTAATGATATTAATATAGATAATACGGCACAAGAATTAGCTCAGATAAATGCTATAAATGTAAAAGATAATGCTAGTTTAAATTTATTATCTAAAAATGGAGATATAAATATAAATAGTAATTTAAATATTAATAGTTTATTAAGTAATCTAAATAATAGTATAATAAATGTAGAAAATAATAGTGTACTTACATTAAACGCAGAAAATATAAATATTAATTCTACTATAACTGCTAGTTATAAATAAAGTTTATTTAATAATTATGGAATTAATGTAAAAAATAGCCAATTAAATATAAATAATCAAGAAAATATGCACATCAATTCTACTATTAGTGGTAGAGGTTTTGATAACTATGGAGTATATGTTTATGATAATCTAAACCAGGGCAGTAAAGTTGATATTGTAAATAATGGCGATCTAATTATAAATACAAATGATAATAGCAGCAGAAATCATTCTTATGGAATTTTTGTTATCAATGAAAATAATACAGATGACGAAACAAGTGTAAATATAAATAGTAAAAATAATGTAGTAAATACAAAATCTACAGGTATAGAAGTTTCTGGTGAACTTAGTAATGTAAATATAACAGCTAGTGCGGGTTCTAATGTAATTAAAGCTTTAGGTGATGTTGACAGCACAGGCATAGAAGTTAATGATAATGGAACACTCTATTTAAATGCTAAAGACTATAATATTATTACATCTGATTATACAGGTATACATGTTTCTTATGCAGATAGCAAAAAAAGTAATATAACATTAAATGCTAATAATAATATTGTAAATGCTGTAGGAACAGGAATATTGAGTTTTTCTAATGGTAATATTAATTTAAATGCTTTGAATGGTAATAATGTCTTTACTAGTAATTATATAGGAATTAGCTTAATGGATAATAGTCAGGTCAATTTAAAGGCTAATAAAGGTGAAAATTACTTTAAAATTGATGAAGGTATTGCAATATTATCCAGTCAATCTAATGTATTAGCTCAAGCTAACAAAAATGTAATAGAAGGTATAGAAGGTATTTCTAGCATAAATAAATCTGAAGTTAAATTACAGGCTACAGATAGTAATGTAATTAATGCTAAAGAATTTGGTATCTATACTAAAGAGCAAGGAGAAGCAAATTTAAATGCTACTAATGCAAATAATAGTGTATATGTAGAAAATGGATATGGAATAAGTGGCAATGATTCAGCTATAAATATTGATAGCCAATTAGGAAATAATAGTGTAGAAGTAACCCAAGGAATAGCTATTGAAGCAAATAATGGTAGTAATATTTCTATAAATGCCAATAAAGGGCAAAATAATATAAAAGCAAGTGATACTGCTATTTCTGTAAATAAGAATAATATTGATAAAGATATTACGACTATAAGTACGGATACAGCAGTAAAAATTGCAGGAAAAGATAATATTATAAATGCTACTACGGCTATAGATAATATTGATGGCGGTAATGTTGAAATAATAGCTAGTGAAAATAATTCTATTGATGGATTAGTAAATGTAGAAAATAAAGCTAATACAAAAATCCAAGGCAAAATAAATTATTTAAAAAATGATAAAGATAATGCGATAGAGTCCAATAACGCTAATGTATTTGTACAAGGTAGTGAAAATATAATAGAAGCTACAAAAGGTATTTCTAGTATAGATAAATCTGAAGTTAAATTACAGGCTACAGATAGTAATGTAATTAATGCTAAAAATTTTGGTATCTATACTAAAGAAGAGGGCGTAGTAAATTTAAATGCTACTAATGCAAATAATACTGTATATGTAGAAACTGGATATGGAATAAGTGGTAATGATTCAGCTATAAATATCAATAGTCAGTCAGGAAATAATAGTATAGAAGTAGCCCAAGGAATAGCTATTGAAGCAAATAATGGAAGAAATATTTCTCTAAATGCAAATAAAGGGCAAAATAATATAAAAGCAAGTGATAGTGCTATTTCTGTAAATAAAAATAATATTGATAAAGATATTGCTACTACAAGAACAGATACAATAGTAAGAATTATAGGAAAAGATAATATTATAAATGCTAATACGGCTATAGATAATATTGATGGTGGCAATATTGAAATAATAGCTAGTGAAAATAATTCTATTGATGGATTAGTACATGCAGAAAATAAAGCTAATACAAAAATCCAAGGTAAAGTAAACTATCTAAAAAATGATAATGGTCAAAGTGTTATTTGGGCAGATGATGGCAATATTGATATTATGGGAACTAGTATTATACAAGCCAATTCTCAACAAGTAGCGCTACTAGCAAATAACGATATGAACAATTTAAATCAGGGAATAATTACAGCATCATTTGGTCAAAATAGTGTGATTAAAGGAGATATTATAGCTAAAGATAATGGGCTAATAAAATTGAATGTATCAAATAGTAATGATGATGTTTCAGGATTGATTATCGAAGGTAATATTTTAGCTGAAAATCAAGGAAATATTTCTTTAGATATAGGAAATAATAGTTTAATTGCAGGAAATATAAATGATTATAGTTATTTAGCGGATTTAAATAATCGAAATTTAAAACAAGAAAATTTGGCAGGTAATATAAGTATAGATTTTAATAATAAATCTAGATGGAATGTAGTAGGGCAAAGTTTTATTTCTAAGATTAATACTAAAGAAAATAACATTATTGATATGGTGGGATATAATAAAGAAAATAAACCACATAGTTTAATGGTTAAAGAATTTAATGGCGATAGTAATTTTGTGATGAATTTAAATGGCAATAGACAAAATACAGATATGGTTTATTTAAATTCAGGCACAGGAAATTATAATGTTATTTTAGTAAATGCTGTAACTAAAAATGATATAGGGCAAAATGGTTTACGTTTTGCTACAGTTGGTGATAAAAATAAGCAAGTTTTTAAAAATGCAGTAGCGTATAATGATGGATTTTTTAATATTAAATACCAAATAGCTTCAGAAGATTATGATGTGAATAATGGAGAAAATACATTATATAATAATGGTGATAATAGTGATTTGTTAACAGAAAATCGACCAGGTAATAATATAATTAATAATATCTTTGGCAATAATGAAGATGCTGTTAATTATAAATTGGTAAATATTGAAGAAAAAACTTTATCTAATGCAGGTAAAACTATATTAAACATGACTAAGGCTAATTATGATGTAGCGGTCTTCATGGGACGATTAGATAAACGCATGGGTGATGTGCATTATTTAAATAAAAATGATGATGGCATATGGTTTAGACTTCGTCATGATAGAATTGAAAAAGATTTAGGATATACTGTTGATGGTAATATGTATGAATTAGGATATGATAAACTTTTTCTTAGAGACGATGGTCAAGAACGTTTAGGATTAACTTTTGATTATATGAAAGGGTCTACTTCTTATGATGATATAGCTGGCAAAGGGAATAATAGTAGAAAAGGTATCTGGCTTTATGACACATGGATTGGTGATGATGGTCATTATAGCGATTATATTTTTAAATGGGGTCATTTAGAAAATAATTTTGAAGTATTTGATACAGAAAAATTGAATTTAATTAAAGGAAATTACGATAATGATGTATATTCTGCTAGTGCAGAATATGGCTATATGAAAAATTTAAAAAATGATTGGTATATCACTCCTCAAGTTCAATTACAATTAGCTAAAGTAACAGGCGCAGATTACACTACAAATCAAAATACTAATGTGCATGTAGATGGTATTGATAGTATTATTGGTAGAGCAGGGTTTAAATTAGGCAGAAACTTTGGTGATAATAAGAAAAATACTTTTTATCTAAAAGCAGATGTATTACGAGAATTTTTAGGCGAACAATTTGTATCAGTTAAAGATGTTACTTCTGATAATGAATATGTTGGTTTTAAATATGACCATAGTGGTTATTGGTATGATGTTGGTTTTGGTTTTAATATTGAAACTAAAAAAGATTCATATGCATTCTTAGATGTTGAACGCAGATTTGGCAATGGAAATAAAAATTCATATCAAATTAATGGTGGTTTTTACTGGGCTTTGTAATTGAGAATTTATAACTTGTAATCAAAGATATAGATATGCTATTATAGTACTAGCAGGTTTAAGTTTGTGGGGAGGATAAATATGTTATTGACTATTTTGATGATTATAGATGCGTTAGTAGCAATTGGCTTGATTGCTTCTGTGCTTATGCAAGAAGGTAAAACTGCTGGCATGGGAAGTTTATCAGGACAAAACGAAACGGCTTTTAGTAGCAGTGCTCGCGGTATGGACGCATTAATGGCTCGTTTCACTGTGTTTTTTGCTGTACTGTTTATGATAATTACTTTAATCATAGCTAAAATGGTAGCATAAAAAACTATTCTCTATCTATTTGAATTAATTTAAAGTAGATAGAGATTTTTTTTTATCAAATAGTGTAATATTTTATTTAATAAGTCATTTATAATAATATTTTAAAATTTAGGAGGTATTTTTATGATTACTAGTGGTGCAGAGCCATTTTTGTTACCTGGAGGTTCAAAGGGTGTATTATTGATACATGGATTTACAGGCTCGCCTTCTGAAATGATATTATTAGGAAATTATTTATACAGACAAGGTTATACTGTATTAGGTGTGCGCTTGGCTGGTCATGGTACAACTGTAGAAGAAATGGCTAATACTAATTGGCATGAATGGTATCATAGTGCATGTGATGGATATCATTTATTGCGTGGCATTTGCAGTGAAATATCTGTAATTGGTCTATCTATGGGCGGTTTATTAGCTATGCGAATTGGCAGGGATTTTCCTGTGAAAAAAATAATTTCAATGTCTGCTCCTGTATATATAGCTAATGAACGCAATTTAAGATTTTTACCACCACTTGAAAAATCAGTGGGACGATATCAGCGTAAAAATAGACGAGAATTACCTGAACTAGCTAAGAGATACAATGTATCTTATAATAAAATGCCACTTGTCTGTGTGCATCAATTATTAGAGATAATAGCCAAAACAAAAGAAATTCTACCAGAAATTTCAAAACCAATTTTGATTGTTCAAAGTAAAAATGACCATACAGTAAAAGAAGAAAGTGGTCAATATATTTATGACCATATTGGTAGCAAGGATAAACAATTATTTAAATTGAATTTTTCAGGTCATTTAGTTACTTTAGATATTGAACATGATAAATTATTTAATAAAATAGAGAAATTTTTGAAATAAATTATTTAGAGATTAGATAGAGGATAAATTTATGAGTTTACAAGAAAAAATAATGGAATATATGCAAACTAAAGCTAAAAGACCGATGAGTCCGGAAGATTTATTATATGCTTTGGCTTTAGAAGCAGATGAAATAAAGCAATTACCCTCTGTGATGGAAGAATTAGAGCGAAAAAATCTACTAATTCAAAATCGAAGCGGTCTATTTGGTTTACCAAAACATATGAATTTAGTTATAGGGAAGATGAGCATTACTGCTAAAGGATTTGGTTTTGTTATTCCAGATAATGGGCTAGAAGAAGGTAAAGCTAAAGTAGATGATATTTTCATTCCTGCTGGTATGTTAAATTCAGCAATGAATAATGATAAGGTTTTAGTACGCATTACTACTGAAAGAAGTAGTTTCACTAAGCGTGAAGGCGAAGTTATTCGTATATTAGAACGTGCTAATAATAAAGTTGTAGGTACATTTGAAAGCAGTAGAACTTTTGGTTTCGTAGTGCCAGATGATAGCCGTTTAAATCAAGATATTTTTATTGAAGGTCGCAATTTTAATGGGGCAAAAGTAGGCATGAAAGTAGTTGCTGAAATCACTAAATGGCCGACAAAAAATCATAGTCCAGAAGGGAAAATTATAGAAGTTCTTGGGAAAATAGGTGCACCTGGTGTAGATATTTTATCAGTAATGCGTCAATATGATTTATCAGAGCAATTTCCTGTAAATGTACAAGAAGAAGCTAAACAGATTGAGCAAGTACCTAGTAAGGCAGAATGCAATAAACGCAAGGATAGACGCCATTTACAAATTGTAACTATTGATGGTGAAGATGCCAAAGATTTAGATGATGGTGTTTATGCAGAAAAATTGCCAAATGGGAATTTTTTCTTAGGTGTATATATTGCTGATGTTAGTCATTATGTAAAAGCATTTTCACCTTTAGATAAAGAGGCGTATAATCGCGGTACAAGTGTATATTTAGCAGATAGAGTAATCCCTATGTTGCCTGTAGAATTATCCAATGGTATCTGTAGTTTAAATGCTGGCGAAGATAGACTTTCCATGTGTGCGGAAATGGAAATTGACGCAAATGGCTCTGTTATCAAATACGATATTTTCCCTACAGTTATTCATGTATATCGTCGATTAACGTATAAATTAGTAAATCGCATCTTAGTGGAAAAAGATACGCAAATGATTGAGGACAATCAAGATATTTTACCATTGTTGCATAATTTAGAAGCTGTATATAAAGTTTTAAATAAACGACGTCAAATGCGTGGGGCTATAGATTTTGATATCCCTGAAGTTAAGGTGAAATTGAATGCCAAAGGTCAAGCTGTAGGTCTTGTAAAACGTGAACATGGCTTAGGTGAATCTATTATTGAAGAATGTATGTTAGTGGCTAATGAAACTGTAGCCGAACATATGGCTAGAAAAGAATTGCCTTTTATTTACCGTGTGCATGAAGAACCTGTAGAAGATAAAATGTTTGCCTTAAATGAATTATTGGCTAATTTTAATTTGCATTTAAATCGCAACACTGAAGGTGAAGTTGAACCTAGAGCTGTTCAAGAGGTATTAAATTCTATAAAAGGAAAGCCAGAAGAAAAAATTATTTCTGCTGTAGCTTTGCGCAGTATGCAACAAGCTAAATATAAAGCAGAAAATTTAGGGCATTTTGGCTTAGCTGCTAAATACTATACGCATTTTACTTCACCAATTAGACGTTATCCAGATTTAATCGTTCATCGTTTATTAAAAGAACAATTAAATGGAAAAATGACAGCAGAACGTCAAGAAAAATTAAAATCAAGATTACCTGAAGTGGCTACACATACATCTAAACAAGAGCGTGTGGCTACAGAAGCAGAACGTGAAACGACTTTAATTAAAGAAATTGAATATATGGCTCGTTTTTTGGGTGATGAATTCCATGGTATTATCAGTGGTGTTACTGCTTTTGGTATTTTTGTAGAATTAGATAATGGCGTAGAAGGTTTAGTTCATGTTTCTACCATGGTAAATGATTATTATGAATATGTAGAGAAAGAATACGCACTCGTTGGTGAAATGACTAATTTCAGATATCGTTTAGGTGATGAAGTAACTGTTATTTTGACAAGAGCAAGTATCAAAGAACGTTCTATTGATTTTATTTTAAAAGACAATGGTAAGATGCCACTTGTTTTTGAAGATGATATAATCGCTAAACCATTTTTTACAGAAATCAATAATAATGTGAAAAAAGATTTAAAGATTAAGGAAAATTTTTCTAAAGAAAATAAAGCAAGCAAAGAGCAAGCGGATAAATATAAACGCAAAAAACGTAAAGATAAAGAGCATAAAAAAATAGAGGAAAAAAGAAAGAAATCTATTGCAAAAATAGAAGGTAAGAAAAAAGATAACAAGAAAAGTGCTTTTTATGATAAAATTTATACGAAGAAAACTCGTAAAAAAAGTGGCACCAAAGAACGTGTGCGTGATAGAGTTTCAAAAGGCAAACGCCGTAAAAAATAAATATTTTAGACAATAAGTAAGGTTGATTTTATGGGAAAGAAAAATGCAAGTGTAAAAATTGTTTGTGAAAATAGAAAGGCTCGTCATGATTATTTTATTCATGAAACATATGAAGCTGGGATTGTTTTAGTAGGTACAGAAGTTAAATCTCTTCGTGCTGGCAAAGCTAATTTAAAAGATAGCTTTGCTAAAATCAAAAACAATGAAATCTTTTTGGATAATATGCATATCAGTCCTTATGAACAGGGCAATATTTTCAATCATGATCCACTTCGTGCTAGAAAATTACTGATGCATAAAATAGAAATAGTGAAATTATCCAGTAAAATCAAAGAAAAAGGTTTTACATTAGTACCATTAAAAGTTTATTTTAGCAAAGGTAGAGCTAAAGTGGCTTTAGGTCTTGCTACTGGTAAGAAAAATTATGATAAACGTCAAGCTTTGGCAGAAAAAGCTGCAAAACGTGATGTTGAACGTGCATTGAAGGAACGTCAAAAATATTAAATATAGCTAAGTGAGATGGTGATTAATTATTTATGTGGGAAAAGATAAAATCTATATTAACTACTACTAAATATCAAGTTAGAATTGGCTTGGCTGTAGTATTAATATTTTTAGGCGGATATAATTTATTTTTCATTGGCGATGATGAAGGACATGGCGATAATATTTCTATAAAAATAGAAAGTGGCATGTCTACAGAAGAAATTGCTCAAAATTTGCAAGAACATGCTATAATAAACAATGGTCTTGGTTTTCGCATTTTAGCTCGTTTGGAAGGTAAGGATACTCAATTTAAAGAAGGTATTTATTATTTTCGTGTGGGTATGAATATAAATTCTGTTCTTGATAGATTGGTTCAAGGGCCAGAAAATCAAGTAGTCAGAATAACTATTCCAGAAGGCTTCACTGTAGAAGATATTGCTAATTTATTAGAAAAAGAAAATTTGACTACAAAAGAGGAATTTTGCAAGGTAGCAAAAGATTATACTCCATATGATTATATGAAGGAAGCTACAGAAAATAAGGATATCAAATATGCTGTAGAGGGATTTTTATTTCCTGATACTTACGATATTGATAGGTCTTATGGTGCAAAACAAATCATGCAAATCATGGTAGATAATTTTGACCATAGATTAAATAGTGAAATGCGTGAACGTGCTAAAGAGGAAAATTTATCTATTTTTGAATTGGTAACTATGGCATCTTTGGTGGAAAAAGAAGCTAAGTTTGCAGAAGATAGACCAATTATCGCTGATGTATTTTTCAAACGACTAGAAAATCATATGATGTTACAATCTGATGCGACTATTCAATATGCTTTAGATGAACATAAGGAAGAGTTTAGCATTGAAGATACAAAACTAGCTTCTCCATATAATACGTATCAACATGAAGGATTGACTCCAGGACCAATTGGAAATCCAGGTCTTGCTTCTATTGAGGCTGTGTTATATCCAGCAACTACAGATTATTTGTATTTTGTGGCAGATAGTGAAGGTCATAATCATTATAGTGTAACGTATGATGAACATTTAAAAGTTATTGAAGAAATATATGGTGAATAAATAATAAGTAAGAGGAATTAAAACGTGGAAGCTTTATTTAAGCAAATGGAAGATTTTGCGAAAGAAAATAAAGTACCAATTATCAATGAAAATGGCAGAAAGGTTTTTATTGAGATAATAAAAAAATATAAGCCACAAAGAGTTTTGGAAATTGGTACTGCGATAGGTTATTCTGCATTATTAACTACTTATTATGGTGCAGAAAATGCAAAGATTATTTCTTTGGAATTAGATGAAGAACGCGCAAAACAGGCTCAAGATTTTATAAATCAATCTGCATATAGAGAACAGATTAAAATTATTTTAGGTGATGCCGCTAAAAATATAGAAAAACTAGATAAAAATTATAAATTTGATATGGTTTTTATCGATGCAGCGAAAGGACAATATCCTGATTATTTGCAGAAAGTATTACCATTATTAGCTGATGATGGCATTATTTTAGCTGATAATGTATTATTTCGCGGTTATGTAATGAGTGAAGAAAAGCCACCTCGCCGATATAAGACTATTGTAAAAAGATTGCGAGAATACATTGCTATGGTAAGTGATAAAGATAAATTTACAACAGAAATTTTTGAAAATGGCGATGGTTTGGCTTTAACTAAAAGATTGAAAACTAATTAATTATTTGGAGGAACAATGCAAAATACAATAAAAAAACCTGAATTATTAGCACCAGCAGGAAATTTAGAAAAATTAAAAATGGCTATTTTATATGGAGCAGATGCTGTATATCTTGGCGGAAAACGTTTTGGGCTTCGTGCTTATGGCGGTAATTTTTCTAAAGAAGAAATGATTGAAGGCGTTAAATTTGCTCATGAACGTGGTAGAAAAGTTTATGTAACAGCAAATATTTTTCCACATAATAATGATATAAATGAAATTTTACCATATCTACAAGAATTGGTAGAGGTTGGTGTTGATGCTGTTTTAGTATCTGATATCGGTTTATTCATGCTCATTAAAAATGAAGTGCCAAATCTTGAAGTTCATATCAGTACACAGGCTAATAATACAAACTGGAGAGCTGTTAAAGCATGGCAAGATTTAGGAGCAGAACGCGTTGTATTAGCTCGTGAACTTTCTTTTGCTGAAATAAAAGAAATTCGCGAAAAAACTGATGTGGAATTAGAAATGTTTGTACATGGTGCAATGTGTATTTCTTATTCTGGTCGTTGCTTAATTAGCAATTATTTAACAGGTAGAGATTCTAATCGTGGAGCATGTACTCAACCTTGCCGTTGGAAATATAATTTAACTGAAGAAAAACGTCCTGGTCAATTTTTCCCTGTAACTGAAGATGAAAATGGAACATATTTCTTTAATTCTAAAGATATGTGTCTGCTTCCTTATCTAAAAGATATCATCGAATGTGGTGTAGATAGCTTAAAAATTGAAGGTCGCATGAAATCTATTCATTATGTAGCTAGTGTAGCAAGTGCATACCGTCATGCTATCGATAGTTATTTTGAAAATCCAGAAGAATTCACGATTAAACAAGAATGGATAGATGAATTAAATAAAGTTTCTCATCGTGAATATACAAGTGGTTTCTCTTATCATAAAACTTCTTGTGATGATCAAATTTACAACACAACATCTTATGAACATACATCTGATTTTGTAGGCTTAGTACTTGATTATGATGAAGAAACTAAAATTGCTACTATACAGCAACGTAATCATTTAACAGTTGGACAAGAAATAGAATTCTTCCAGCCTGATGCACCTTTATTTAAACAAACTATTACAGAAATGTTTAATGATGAAGGTATTTCCATAGAAGTAGCACCACATCCACAACAGATTATTACTATGAAAATGGATAAACCTGTTGTGCCATATACAATTTTAAGACGTGATGTAGTTGCTGAAGAAAATTAAATAAAAAAAGCGTTATAATCTGAGGCAACAATAAAAGAAACAGGAGAGTCTAAATTCCCCCTATGATATACACACAAATCCCTCACAACAC
>ENA-UERU01000689-UERU01000689.1-human-gut-metagenome-genome-assembly--contig:-NODE-689-length-24706-cov-4.474035_pt1 | contig 24706 bp, 16 predicted proteins | sample MGYA00242988_ERZ507989 | MGnify/ENA primary metagenome ERZ507989 (study PRJEB26167, sample SAMN06115519) | human gut metagenome | host: Homo sapiens | place: China:Hunan | collected 2015-08-21 | study...
GTGCGAAATGGTGATCACCATGTCGTCGTCGGCATAGAAATCCTCGGGATTGAACTCCTCCGAAGCGTAGACGATCTCCGAGCGGCGTTCGTCGCCGTACTTCTCCTTGATCTCCAGCAGCTCGTCCTTGATGATCTGCATCTGCATGCCGACGTTCGCAAGCACCTCCGTCAGGTGGGCGATCAGCTTCTCCAGTTCGTCGCGCTCGGCGAGCAGCTTGCCCCTTTCGAGTCCCGTCAGGGCGCGCAGGCGCATTTCGATGATGGCCGAAGCCTGGATGTCCGACAACTCGAAACGCTCGATCATCGTCTGCTTGGCGGCGTCGGGCGTCTGCGAGGCGCGGATGATGCGCACGATCTCGTCGATGTTGTCCTGCGCGATCAGCAAACCCTGCACGATGTGCAGACGCTCCTCGGCCTTGCGCTTGTCGAAGCGCGTGCGGCGCACGACGACGTCGTGGCGGTGCTCGATGAAGTATTTGATCAGGTCGCGCATCGGCAGCATCTGCGGCCGGCCGTTGACCAGCGCGATGTTGTTCACGGCGAACGACGTTTGCAGCGGCGTGTTCTTGAACAGCGTGTTCAGCACCACGCTCGCAACGGCGTCGTGCTTCAGGATAATGATGATCCGCAGGCCGTTGCGGTCCGACTCGTCGTTGATGTAGGAGATGCCGTCGATCTTCTTGTCGTTGATCATGTCGGCGATCTTCTTGATCATCTCGGCCTTGTTGATCATGTAGGGAATCTCCGTGATGACGATGCACTCGCGGCCGCTGGGCGTATGCTCGATGTCGGTCTTGGCGCGCATCATCACGCGGCCGCGGCCCGTCAGCATCGCCTCCTTCACTCCCTCGTAGCCGTAGATGATACCGCCCGTGGGGAAGTCGGGCCCCTTGACGTAGTGCAGCAGCTCCTCGCCCGTGATCTCCGGGTTGTCGATATAGGCGCAGCAGGCGTCGACCACCTCCGAAAGGTTGTGCGGAGCCATGTTCGTGGCCATACCGACGGCGATACCGCTGGCGCCGTTGACGATCAGCAGCGGGATTTTCGTGGGCAGGACCGTGGGTTCGGGAATCGTGTCGTCGAAGTTCAGCGTCCAGTCGACCGTCTCCTTGTCGATGTCGGCCATCACTTCGTCCGTGATTTTCTTCATGCGGGCCTCGGTGTAACGCATGGCGGCAGGCGAGTCGCCGTCCATCGAACCGAAGTTACCCTGTCCGTCGACCAGCGGGTAGCGCATCGACCAGTCCTGCGCCAGGCGGACCATCGCGTCGTAGACCGACATGTCGCCGTGGGGGTGGAACTTACCGAGCACGTCGCCGACGATACGGGCGGATTTACGCGTGGGTTTGTCGGAGTAGAGGTTGAGCTCCGCGCTCATATCGTAGAGGATGCGGCGGTGCACGGGCTTCATGCCGTCGCGCACGTCAGGCAGCGCACGCGACACGATGACCGACATCGAGTAGTCGATGTACGCCGATTTCATCTGCTCTTCGATATTGATGGGGATGATACGCCCCGTCAAACCGGCATTCTTTTCTTCTTCAGTTAACATATTAATACTTAATTCTGTTATTCTTCGTCTTTCCGTTTCGAAGCAGGCTTTCGCGGCGTCCCGCCGCGTTTACATACTTGGCCCGCTCCGGCGACCGCCAAGGCGGGAGCCTCGTCGCATCGCGACCGGAATTTCGACCGAATTATCTCCAATTCAAATTTTCAACGCTCACAAGCGCCGCAACCGGCCCGTTGATACCCGTCGAAAATTACCGTTCTTTTAACGAACAAAAATACGATTTATTTCCGGTTTGAGCAACTTTAGGGGAATAAATCTGCTTCGTGGGCGCGATATTTTCAGCGGACCACCCCGTTTTTGCCCCTTTTCCGGCGATCTGACGGTCCGAAAAAAATCTCCCGGCAAACTGCCGGGAGAAAGACGGATTGCAGAACGGTCCGCGACAAAGTCGAGCGATCACTCCGCACCTTTGGCCGGGCACGCCTCCGCAAGCGCATTGAGCTTCACATTGACCCAGAGCATAAGCACCAAATACAGGAGTCCGCACGAAAGACAGCAGCAGAGGGCCAGCTCCCCGGAGACATCGCGGGGCACGACCCGATTGCAGAACAACTCACACAACTTAATACCGACACTCGTTAAAAGCGGCACGGACCATGCCAGCACGAGTTTCAGCCGGATGATACGCCGGTCGACGCCGCAGGCCCGCATTCTGGGGCGGACGATATGTTCCACTACCGGAAAAATAAACGAAAAAGCGACGAACATAACGACTGCAAGGGGAATGATCCACCCCGTAGGCCTCCACTTTCGGTATTCGGATACGGCAAAAACGATAGCAACCGCATAATGCAACACCCCCAAGACCGCAAACCCCGCCAACGTAAAACCTAATTCATCCATAATAGATTAAATTTAAAGTGTTCAACATGCGTCAGGACATCCTAAAACAAATATAAGATAATATTTTAATAAATAACATGAATTTATGTTAAGATTTATTATCCTTGACGCATTTATTAAAAACACACGTTAAACTCCCCATCCTCCCTGCATTCGGCGACGACAAACGGCGCGACAACTTGTCATTTGCGCGGGATTCGCCACCATTGCGCCCACGACTTCGACGCCCCGAAAAAAATCTCCCGGCAAACTGCCGGGAGAAAAGGCGAACGGCACGGCCTGCGGACGCCCGTTTCCGGAGAAAAAAACGGGGAGGTCCGCATCGGCGTCAAAATTCGCAGATGCGGTCGATGCGCGACACGAGCAGCAGCAGGGCGATGAAGAGCCACAGCGTCCGGTTCTCGATACGCAGCCGGCGGAGCTCCCTCCCGCCGGCATCATCGGCGGGCTGACGGCGCAGTTTCCACAGCCCGGCGGCGAAAAACACCGCCGCCGCCACGATCAACACCAGCACAAACCAGTTCCAGATCAAAGAAAAGATTCCCATAGCACTCAACGAAAATCAATGAATTCGTAATCCGCATAGTTCTTCCGATCGAACCGCCGGACGTGCCCAGCGAGGGGCGCGACCTCCAGCACGTTCACCAGCACCTGTTCGCCGTCGTAGTCGTACGAAAGCGAGCGGGGGCGCATCGTAGCGGTGTCGACCGTCAGCGTGACATCGCCTGCCGGGGAGTCGTTCCCGGCGGCGGGCGTCAGCCGCACGACGGCGCGGCCGTCGGCTTCGGAGACGAGCGACGGCGTATATTCGCTGCCCAGAAAATCGAAGGCCCGGACCGGATTGTTCAGGATGTTGCGGCTCGCGGTGTCGACCTCCGTAACGGTCACCTCGCGGCGGCGGTTGTCGACCTCGCGGCGCACGGCTCCGTCGGCGAAAACCTCCGCGTCGCCCAGCACGAGGTAATAGCTGTCGCCTTCCACGACATAGCTGCCGCGGGCTTCGTAGTCGCCCGAGACGACCCCGAACTTCACGCCGTAGCCGTCCATCGCACGGAATCCCGCCGCAAGGCGTTCCAGTATCTCCGTGGCACGAGGCTGCGCCGCATTGCCTTGCAATATGCCGCAAAACAATACGGCAATGAAACAATGAAAAATGAAAAATTTTCGTCTCCCCATAGCGTCAGCTCCCGCAATTTTCAATTCCTAATTTTTAATTCTTAACCACAGGAACTGGGATTGTTTTAAGCCGAGGACTTAAAACAATCCCAGTTCCTGCAATTTCGCCTCCAGCGAAGGCAAGTCGTGGTAGAGGATGTCGCGCGGTTTGGCCCCCTGCTGGCGGCCGACGATGCCGGCCCTTTCGAGTTGCATCATAATGCGGCCGGCGCGGTTGAAGCCCACCTCGTAGTTGCGCTGAATCATCGAGGTCGAAATCTGACCTCCGGACACGGCGTCGCGGGCGATCTCGGCAAAGAGCGAGTCATATTTCACGGGCGCCGAGGACTCCTCGCTGCCCATTTGAGCGTCGCCGCCGTCGGGCGTATAGTCGGGCAGCGTGTAGGCCTCGGTGTAGCCCTGCTGTTTGGAGATGTATTCGCAGATACGCTCGACCTCGCGGGTCTCGACCAGCGCACACTGAATACGCGTCAGATCGCCGTCCTTCGAGAAGAGCATGTCGCCGCGTCCGATAAGCTGATTGGCCCCCGGCTGGTCGATGATCGTGCGCGAGTCGATCATCTGCATCACGCGGAAGGCGATGCGGGCCGGGAAGTTGGCCTTGATGCCGCCCGTGATGACCTTCACGTCGGGACGCTGCGTGGCGATGATCAGGTGGATGCCGATGGCGCGGGCCTTCTGCGCGAGGCGCATGACCGGTCCCTCGACCTCGCGGGCCGTCATTATCAGGTCGGCGAACTCGTCGACCACCACCACGATATACGGGAGGTAGCGATGTCCGTTCATCGGATTCAGCCGCCGCGAGGTGAATTTCTCGTTGTACTCGGCGATGTTTCGCGCCCCGGCCTTCTTACACAGTTCCAGACGGTTGTCCATCTCCGTACAGAGCGAGTTGAGCGTGTAGACCGCCTTCTTGGGGTCGGTGATGATCGCGTCGTCCTCCGACTCCATCTTGGCCAGGAAATGGCGTTCGATCTTGGCGTAGAGCGAGAACTCGACCATCTTGGGGTCGATCATCACGAACTTCAGCTGCGCGGGGTGTTTGCGGTACAGGAGCGAGGTGATGATGGCGTTCAGCCCCACGGACTTGCCCTGTCCCGTGGCTCCGGCGACCAGCAGGTGCGGCATCTTGGCCAGGTCGAAGACGTAATTTTCGTTCTGGATCGTGCGCCCGATCACCACCGGAAGCTCGGCCTTCGACTCCTGGAAACGCAGCGAACGCACGGCCGAATACATCGAAACCACCTGCTTGTCGCGGTTGGGAACCTCGATGCCGATGGTTCCCTTGCCCGGAATCGGCGCGATGATGCGGATACCCAGTGCCTTGAGGCTCTGCGCAATATCGTTTTCGAGGCCCTGCACCTTCGAGATCTTGATTCCCTGCGCCTGCACGATCTCGTAGAGCGTCACCGTGGGACCCACCGTGGCCTTGATGCGCTGGATGGGAATGCCGAAGTTCTTGAGCGTATCCTCGATTTTGGTCTTGTTCTCGAAAATCTCCTCGTCCGAGACCTCCGAATCGGAAATGTAGTCCTCCAGCAGCGTCACGGGCGGCTTGCGGTAGTTCACCAGGTCCTTCAGCGGGTCGTAGCTCTCCGTGGGGATCGCCTTCTCGTCGAGAAGTTTCGCCTCGTTGGCCTCGACCGTCACCACGACGCCCTCCGGCTCCGCGGCGGGCGCGTCGTCCAGCACGGTGATCTCGGTAAAGGGCGCATCGGGATCGGACTGTGCGGCCTCTCTCTCCGGAACCTCCTCCGGGGCAGGCTCCGCAGCCACGGCGTCGCGCACCGCAGGGCGTTCCAGCTCGACCAGCCCGCTGCGGCCGATCACCACACGGCCCTCGGGACGCGAAAGGTCCACCTCGATGAACTCCCCGTCCTCCGCGGGAGGGGGCGTCTGCTCCGCGGCAGTCTCCCCGGCGACGGGTTTCCCGTCGGGCGTCAGTTCGAGGAAGGGATTTTCGTCCTCTTCCGGCACGGACTTCCGAGCCGCAACGGGCTCCGACGGACGTTCCACACGGATCGGGGCGGGTTTTTGCGCCGCGGGTTCCGCCGCTTTCGACGGCGCGGGCTGCGGTGCGGCCGCCTTCGGCCCGGGTTTCGGAGCCGGTTCGGGAATATCCTCCGCAGCCCCGTCCTCCCCGGCCGCACGTCCGTGCAGCACGACTTTGTGCTTGAGGATCTCGACGACCTTCCCGCTCTTGTCGACCACCACGTTGCCCGCCTCGTTGACCTTGTTGATGAAGTTGCGGTTGATGAAAACACCCGTCAGTATCCAGCCGCCGACAAGCAGGATCAGCGTTCCGAAAGCCCCGATATGCGTGCGCAGCAGGGCCGAAGAGGCGATGCCGAAAGCGCCGCCCCACCCCGTCGAGCAGCAGAGGCTCCAGCGGTTGGCGAAGGCGAATCCCAGCGTCAGCGACCCCAGGATCATAATCAGAAACAGCGAAAGGATCGAATGGTTGAACAGCAGCGGCCGCTGACGGACGATCCGCACGCCGACCAGCACGATCATCGCGGGGATCAGGATGCCGAAAAGCCCGAACGAATGATCGACCAGCAACATCCCCAGCCGCGCTCCGGCCCAGCCGCAGAGATTTTCCGGTTCGATGCCGAGCGTCACCCGTTCCTCGACCGATTTTTGCAGCCCGCTCTGGTCGGCGGCCCAGCTGAAAAACGAAAAGAACACCGCAGCGGCGGCGAACAGACCGATGAACAGCAGCAGCAGTCCGGCGATCCAGCGCGCACTGTCGCTGTTGGAACGCTGAACGGCCTGCCGGCTGTTGGAGGATGTATTTTTAGATGCCATTCCAGAATGTCGCTATTATCGAGCGAAGGTACGAATTTTTTCCGACAATTCCGAAGGCGCCGCAAACTTTATCAATCGCCCGGAACGATTCCGGCCGGAAGCGTTCCCGCCCGCGAATGGGGGGGGGGCGGAGCCGGGAGCGTCTTACAGGTACGCCGCAACCTTCCGTTCGAGACGCAGGCGGTAAAGCTCGTCGGCGAAGGTGCGGAACGTGAGCGCGGGGCGGTTATCCGCCGAAGCGCGCAGGCCGTAGCGGTCCAAAAGCTGCCCGACGCGGCGGGCGACGGCGGGCGACGGGTCGACGATCGCGGCCCGTCCGTCGACGATGCGTTCCATCACGGGCGTCAGAAAGGGATAGTGCGTACACCCCAGCACGATCTGGTCGGCGCCCCGCGCCAGCATCGGCTCCACGGCGGCGCGCACCGCGGCTTCGGCCTCGGGCGTATCCTCCCGGTCCCCCTCGACCAGCTCCACGAAACCCGTGCCCGGGTAGGTCAGGACTTCGATGCCGCTGCCGTACCGGGCGGCCGTGCGGCGGAACAACTCGCCGTCGAGGCTCCGTTCGGTGGCCAGCACCCCCACCACCCCGCTGCGGGTCGCCAGGCAGGCCGGTTTCACGGCCGGCTCCATGCCGACGATGGGCATACCGGCGTATTTTTCGCGCAGGAAGCCGATGGCCGCGGCCGTGGCGGTGTTGCAGGCCACGACGACCATCTTGCAGTCCAGCTCCACGAGCCGCGCCACGGCGGCGTCGGCCAGCGCCTGCACCTCCTCGCGGGGCCGCGAGCCATAGGGGCAGTTGGCGCCGTCGCCGAGGTAGGCGAGCGATTCGCCGGGCAGCGCACGCCGGACCTCGCGCCAGACGGTCAGTCCGCCCAGCCCCGAGTCGTAAATGCCTATGGGTCTGTTGTCAGCCACGGTCGGAGAAAGTTTGCACGATATGTTCGACCAGCTCGTCGTCGGACATCGGGTCGCAGTCGACGACGAGCGAAGCCTGCGCGTAGAACGGTTCGCGGGCCGCCATGTCGCCGCGCATGAAGGCCACCAGCTGTTCGTCGTCGAGACCTTGCAGACGGGGCCGCTTGCGGCGTCCGTAGGGGCTTAACCGCCGGGCGATCTGCTCCGGCGAGCGGCGCAGGTAGACCGTATGCCCGACGGCGTTCATGCACGGCATGTTATCGCGCCACGTGGGCAGCCCGCCCCCCGTGGAGACCACGGCGAAGGAGGCTCCGGCGATCACCTCGTCGAGGACCCGGCGCTCCGCCTCGCGGAAACGCTCCTCGCCCTCGTAACGGAAGACGTCGGCCACGGAGGCGCCTTCGCGCTCCTCGACCAGCGCGTCGGTGTCGATGAAATCGACGCCCAGACGCCGCGCCAGCTTACGTCCGAGGGTGCTCTTGCCGCAGCCCATATATCCGACCAGAAAGAGAGGTTTCATCGCAGGCGGTTCGTTAAAACAGGTTCAGCTGTTCGGGGTCGATCATCTCGCCGGCGTCGCCTTTCGGACGCTCCACCTCGAACTCCACGCCTCCGACGATCGTTCCGGCCGAGGGCTGGCCCGCCGAAGCCTTTCCCGGGGCGGGCTTGGCGCCGAGCGGCTCCTTCAGGGCGGATTTTTCGGAAGCTTTCCCCTCTGCCGCAGCGCGTTGCGCCGCGTCAGCTGAAGCGTCCGTCAGCTGACCGTCGTCAAGCGACTCATCCTCCGAAGGTTCCGGTTCGGGAGGCAGTTCGGGTTCGATCATCCGCAGCCGGTCCACGTCGTAGGTCGTCAGGCGTTTGCCCTTGGCGCGGTGGCTCTTGACGCCCACGAACTCGTCGACGTCGATCACATCCGCGGGCCGCGAGGCGTGCGCCCCCTTGTAGGTGATCTCCAGTTTGGCCCCGGCGCGGTCCGTCACGCAGATGAAATCGGCGTCGGCGTCGAGGAAATCCTGAATCTTGTCCGACATCTCGGCCGTGAAACGCTTCATGTAGTAATACTTCTGGCCGCGGTCGTAGTAACACAGGCTGTAAACCCGGTCGGACTCGTAACGCGCCACGAGGACCGTGTCGTCGGGGAAGTGCTGCATCAGGTCGTAGCCCGTGATGTAGTACTGATTCTTCGAGGTCCAGACGATCAGGCGGTCGTCACCCTTGAACTCGCCGAGCAGCTTGCCGCGCCCGTCGGCGTTCAGCCGGCGGACATCTTCGTCGAACCAGATGTCCTGCCCCCCGAGCGTCGAGGTGCCGCGCTCCTTCAGCACGATCTTGTGGATGCCGTAGCGCGAGAACAGATTGCCCTGGCTCTGGCGCCCCTTGATGGCGAGGGTCGAGAAATCGAGATCGACGATCACCTTCTTTAGGCGCGGACGGGGCTTGAAGTAAACCTTTAGCACCTCGGCCTCACCGTTCGGATTGACAGACATATACAGTATCTCGCTCTTGGCGGTTCCCTTGGTGATGTCGTACTCCTTGTCGCGCGTGATGCCCTTGATGGCGCAGCGCTTCATCATAATCGCACCGTTCTTCCCGTCGCGGTAGAGAACGTTGTAGATCGTGCGGTCGTCGTTGCGCTTGAAGACCCCGATATAATAGATGTTTTTATCGAAGAAGGCCTTGTCCGAAACCTTGGTGATCACGTAACGCCCGTCTTTCGTGAAGACGATCACGTCGTCGATGTCCGAGCAGTCGCAGACGAATTCCGCGTCCTTCATGGATTTGCCGATGCCGAAGAACCCTTCGGCCCGGTCCACGTACAGCTTGGCGTTCGTGACGGCCACCTTCGTCGCCTCGATCGAGTCGAATTCGCGCAACTCGGTGCGACGCTCCCTGCCCTTGCCGTACTTGTCGCGGATGCGCTCGTAGTAGGCCACGGCGTATTCGGTGAGGTGGTCCAGGTCGTACTGCGTCGACTTCAGGTCCTCCTCGATCTGGCGGATCTCGTTGTCGGCCTTCTCGCTGTCGTAACGCGAAATACGGATAAATTTCAGCTCGGTGAGCTTCTGCACGTCTTCAAGCGTCACTTCACGTCGCAGCCGCATCTTGAAGGGTTCCAGACCCCTATCCACGGCGGAATAAGCCTCCTCGCGGCTCTTGCACCCCTCGATCAGCTGGTAGAGCCTGTTCTCGATGAAGATGCGTTCGAGCGAGGCGGCGTGCCATGCCTCGCTCAACTCGCCCAGCCGGATTTTCAGCTCCAGCCCCAGCAGCGACTTGGTGTGCTCGGCCGAGCGGCGCAGGATCTCCGAAACCCCGAGGAAGTGCGGCTTCTCGTCCCAGATGACGCACGAGTTCGGGGCGATCGACACCTCGCAGTCGGTGAAGGCGTAGAGCGCGTCGATGGTCTTGTCCGACGACTCGTCGGGCGAGACCTGAATGACGATTTCGACCTTGTCGGCCGTATTGTCGTCGACCTTTCGGATCTTGATCTTGCCCTTGTCGTTGGCCTTGATGATCGAATCCTTGATCGACTCGGTGGTCGTGGTATAGGGAATCTCGGTGATGGCAAGCGTCCGTTTGTCGATCTTCGAAATCTTCGCCCGCACCTTCACCGTGCCGCCGCGAAGGCCGTCGTTATAGCGGCTCACGTCGGCCATGCCGCCCGTCGGGAAGTCGGGGTAAAGCTGGAAATCACGTCCCTGGAGGTGCGCAATGGCGGCGTTGATCAGCTCCACGAAGTTGTGGGGCAGGATTTTCGAAGCCAGTCCCACGGCGATGCCGTCGGACCCTTGGGCCAGCAGCAGCGGGAACTTGATGGGCAGCGTAACGGGTTCCTCCTTGCGGCCGTCGTACGACAGCATCCACTCCGTCGTCTTCTTGTTGAAGACCACGTCGAGGGCGAATTTCGAAAGACGCGCCTCGATATAACGGCCCGCGGCGGCCTCGTCGCCCGTGAGGATGTTGCCCCAGTTGCCCTGACAGTCGATCAGCAGGTCCTTCTGCCCCAGCTGCACCAGCGCGTCCTTGATCGACGCGTCGCCGTGCGGGTGGTACTGCATGGTCTGGCCCACGAGGTTGGCGACCTTGTTGTAACGGCCGTCGTCGACGACCTTCATCGCATGAAGGATACGCCGCTGGACGGGTTTCAGTCCGTCCTCGACATGCGGCACGGCGCGTTCGAGGATCACGTACGAGGCGTAGTCCAGGAACCAGTTCTTATACATGCCCGTGAGCTTGCGGACGCCGCCCTCCTCCTGCGTCAGGCGGTCGAATTTGCCCGCCTTGGCCGGAGCCTCGGCCACAGGCGTTTCGTCCGTCGCGTCGTCCGCGGTTTCGGGAGTCGAGGCGTCCTCGTTGAGCGCTTCGTCGCGCCCCGTCTTATCGTTCTCTTCCGCCATGAAATCGGAATTTTTAATTTTTAATTCTTAATTTTTAATTAATCGCAAGGTCCTGCTCGACGATGTCCTCCTCGATGCGCAGGTTGTCGATGATGAAGCCCTGACGCTCATACGTATTCTTGCCCATATAAAACTCCAGCAGGTCGTGGATCGGGTCGTCCTTCGTGATGCGGACCTTGTCCAGGCGCATGTTCTCGCCGATGAACTCCTTGAACTCGTCGGGCGAAATCTCGCCCAGACCCTTGAATCGCGTGATCTCGGCGTTCGCGCCGCACCGGGCCACGGCCTTCAGGCGCTCCTCCTCGGAATAGCAGTAGAGCGTCTCTTTCTTGTTGCGCACGCGGAACAGCGGGGTTTGCAGCACGAACAGATGCCCCTGGCGGATCACCTCGGGGAAGAATTGCAGGAAGAAGGTCATCATCAAGAGGCGGATGTGCATGCCGTCGACATCGGCATCGGTGGCGATGACGACCTTGTTGTAGCGCAGGTTGTCCATGTCCTCCTCGATGTTCAGCGCCGCCTGAAGGAGGTTGAACTCCTCGTTCTCGTAGACCACCTTCTTCGTCAGTCCGTAGCAGTTCAGCGGCTTGCCGCGCAGCGAGAAGACCGCCTGCGTACGCACGTCGCGGCTCTTGGTGATGGAGCCTGACGCCGAGTTGCCCTCCGTGATGAAGATCATCGACTGTTCGGCCAGCTCGTTGCGGTCCGTGCGGTGGATCTTGCAGTCGCGCAGTTTCTTGTTGTTCAGGCTCACCTTCCTGGCCGTCTCGCGGGCCTTCTTCTGGATGCCCGAGATCGCCTTGCGCTCCTTCTCGTTCTCGACGATCTTCCGCTGGAGAATCTGCGCCGTCTCGGCGTGCTTGTGCAGGTAGTCGTCGAGGTGCTTGGTGAGGAAGTCGGCCACGAAGTTGTTGACCGAGACCCCCGGTTCGACCTCCTTCGAACCGTACTTGGTCTTCATCTGGTTCTCGAAGATCGGGTCGGTGACCTTGATCGAAATGGCCGCGATGATCGACGTGCGGATGTCCGACGGGTCGTAGTCCTTGTGGTAGAATTCCTTGACCGTCTTGGCGACGGCGGCGCGCAGGGCCGTCTGGTGTGTGCCGCCCTGCGTGGTGTGCTGGCCGTTGACGAACGAGTCGTAGCTCTCGCCGTAGCCCGTGCCGTGGGTGATCACCACCTCGATGTCCTCCCCCGTGAGGTGGATGGGCGGGTAGAGCGGGTCCTCGGTCATGTTGTCGTTCACGAGGTCCAGCAGACCGTTTTTCGAAACGTAGCTCTTGCCGTTGAAATTGAGCGTCAGACCCAGGTTCAGGTAGCTGTAATTGCGGATTTTCTGCTCGACGTATTCGAGGTTGTAGGCATATTCGCCGAAAATCTCCTTGTCGACACGGTACGAGATGAACGTGCCGTTCTTCTCGTTGACGCCGCTCTCCCACCTGTCGCTCACTTCGAGACCCTTGGCGAAGGTCACCGTACGGGCCTCGCCGTCGCGGACCGAACGGGCCGTAAACTCTTCGGAAAGCATGTTCACGGCCTTGACGCCCACGCCGTTCAGGCCCGCGGTCTTCTTGAAGGCGTCGCCTCCGTACTTGCCGCCCGTATTCATCTGCCCGACGGCCGCCGCGAGCGACTTGAGGGGGATGCCGCGGCCGTAGTCGCGCACCGTAACGACGTTGTCGGCCAGCGTGATGTCGATCTGCCGGCCCGCGCCCATGATGAATTCGTCGATCGAGTTGTCCACGACCTCCTTGATCAGCACGTAGAGCGCCTCGTCGGGCTGCGAACCGTCGCCCACCACGCCGACGTACATGCCGGGGCGCAGGCGGATGTGCTCCCTCGGCGAGAGGGTCACGATGGCGTCGTCGCCGTAATTGTTTGCGTTCGAGTTGGTATTATTGAGTAAATCTGCCATAACTTAATTAAGGTGAAAAGTGAAAGGTGAGAAATTAAAAAATCGGCGGGAAGTTCAACGCAACTTTTTTTGAATTTTTCGTGTTCCAACCTTTATTTGCGACATTTCACTTTTGATCTTTCACTTTTAACTTTTCGTTTCTCACTTCTCCCAGCGCCGTGCACATCCGTTCATGCACCTCCTGCATCAGTTCATGCGTCTCCAGCGCGGCGACCCGTTCGGCCGGAACGGGAGGCAGCACGCGGACGGTGATCCGGTTGCCCCAGTTGAATGCCAGGTTCTTTTTGATCAGCGTCTTGGTTCCGTCCAGCACCACGGGAAGGATCTCCGCGCCGGCCTCCTTGGCCAGCGTGAAGGCCCCGGCCTTGAAGCGGTGGATCTCACCGTCCTTCGAGCGCGTGCCCTCGGGAAAAATCGCCACCGAAGCCCCGCGCGAAATCCACTTTTTCCCGTCGCGAACCAGCTGTTCCAACGCCTCGGCGGCGTGGCCGCGGTCGATGCAGATGTCGCCGTGCAGCAGGAGGAACTGGCCGAAGAAGGGCGTTTTGAAGACCTCGCGCTTCGACACCCAGCGGAAATTGAGCGGAATGTAGTAGAGCGCCGGGATGTCGATCACCGTGTTGTGGTTGATGACGATGACGTAGCGCTTCTTCCGGTCGATCAGTCCGCGTCCGATGACCCGCTGCCGCCAAAAGGGCGGCAGGAAGAAGAAAATCCGCACCAGGATGCGCGACAGTTCATGCACCGTCCGGCGCCCCCGGTCGAAGGGATAGCAGACGACCAGCGCAAGGGCCGACAGAATCATAAAAAGCGTGCACAAAAGCACCAGCAAAAGGTAGTATAAAGCACTTAACATACGATCATCGTTCTATTACAGCATTTGTAAAACAGACTGTCCGAACCCGCGGCCGCGGGCCGCGTCCACAAATCCGGCCCGCCCCGGATTCCAGCCTCCGGGAGGGACCCGGCAAAGGGCGCAGCCGGTTGAAAAAAGCCCGTATCAGACGTCCGGGGACAATTAGCCACATTAATTCAATCTGCAAATTTAGGAATTATTTCCCGGGATTCCTACCCCGCCAGTCGGCGAATTTTCAACAAAATATTCACTGCACCTGTTTTCAGGAGGCGAAAAAGCGGGACCGCGAAAAAAAGTTACGGAAAAATTTGGTTCGCAGCCGGAGGGGGGGGGTATCTTTACACCCGGAAAACACCCCCGCAAGAACCGCGGGCCTCCATATACATAAGTATCGAAAATTTTCTGAAATTTACAGTACTATGTCTTGCATAGTATAAATATTATTACATATCTTTGCACTGACAAATAAAGTGCAAAACAGAATATTATGAAAAGACTGATCCTCCTTATCGTAACGCTCGCAGCGGCCGCGACCCGGCTCTTTGCGGCGCACCTCTGCCCCTCGACGGGCCGCGTGGTGGACGAACAGGGAAAAGCCGTCGAATACGCAACGGTCGTCCTGCTGAAAGGAACCGAGCAGGTGGCCGGCATGGCCACCGACGCAGAAGGACGCTTCGCGCTGAAAGCAGCTCCCGGCGAATACACGCTCCTGATTCAGTACCTCGGATTCGACCCCGTGAAAAAGCCGGTGCGCGTGGAGCAGGAGAACCATCTGGGCGATTTCGTGATGCGGACCTCGGCGACCGGCATCGAAAGCGTGGAGGTAAAGGCCCGGCTGGTGCGCCGCGAGGCCGACCGGTTCGTGGTCGACGTGGCGAACGCCCCGGCGGCCATCGGCAAGGACGGCATCGAACTGCTGGAACGCGCCCCCGGCGTATGGATCGACGGGGAGAAAATATCAATCAACGGCAAGAGCGGCTCGAAGGTCTACGTCAACGACCGCGAACTGCGCATGGAGCCGGAACAGCTGCTGACCTACCTGCGGTCGCTCCGGGCCGAGGAGATTCAGAAAATAGAGGTCGTGCCCACCTCGGGCGCCGACTATGATGCCGACTCGGCGGGAGGCATCATCCGCATCACGCTCAAAAAACGCCGCGAGAACGGCGTCAACGGCTCGGTGGCGTTCAACACGACGCAGGGAGAGATCGTACACAGGTACAATCCGTCGGCCAACATCAACCTGCATTCGGGCCGCGTGGACTTCTACGCCTCGGCATGGGGATCTTTCGGAAAGGACGAGACGACCACCGGCGAGCAGACGCGCTACGAGGCCGCGGACAAGGAGCTGAACGCACATTCGTCGATGAAAGGCCGCAACCGCAGCCTCGGGGCCAGCGCCGGCGCGGTGGTCGAGATCGACAACAGGAACAGCGTCGGCGCGGAGTTCGAGTACTGGCGCAACCGGAACGGGGAGCCGAACGACACCTACACGGATTTCCGGAACGCCGGCACGGTGACACGCACGGACAGCCATTTCGACAAACTCGACATCCGCAACAACTACTCGGCGACGTTCAACTACATCCGCAAGATCGACACGCTCGGCTCGACGCTCAAACTCCTTGCCGACTACACGCGCCGCGAAACCGACTCCGGAAACGACAACTTCAGCCGCATGACGGCTCCGGGAGCGACGGCGGATTCGACCTACCGCGACAACACCGAGAGCGTCTACAACATCGCCACGGCGACGCTGGCCCTCGAAAAGAGGTTTTCGCCCCGCTGGACGCTCAAGGCCGGAGCCAAATACACCTACAACGACATGCACAACGACGCGCTCTACGAATACCTCAAGGGCGACGCATGGACGCGCAACGACAACCAGAGCTTCACGATCGACTACACGGAGAACATCGCGGCGGCCTACGCCGTCGCCTCGGCGCAACTCGGCCGCTGGGGCCTCGTGGCAGGTCTACGCGGCGAGTACACCCACACGACGGGAAAAAGCGTCGGACAGGATTATTTCTCGCTCTTTCCAAACGCCAACGTCTCCTTCGCCCTTTCGAAGGAGAAAGGATGGTCGCTGATCGCCCAATACGCCCGGACCATCGAACGGCCGCGCTTCTGGTGCCTCAACCCCCAGCGGATGCAGATTTCGGACTACACCTACCAGACGGGAAACCCGTCGCTCGACCCGGCGTTCAAGCAGGACGTGAACCTCACGCTGGTGGCCGCCCACAAATACACCCTCACGGCCGGCGTGCAGCTCGTCAGCGGCGAGATTCAGCAGACGATACAGGCCGACCCGGAGAATCCCGACCTGCTGCAACTGGCATGGGTCAACTACGACCGCACCAAAAACTATTACGTCTCGGTCAATCTGCCTTTCCAGCCCGCGAAATGGTGGCAACTGAACGCCAACTTCACCTACATGCGCCACGGTGAGCGCGTCGAGCAGCACGGCGCCGAAACTTTCTACAACTGGGCATTCGGCAGCATCTCGACGACCTTCACGCTGCCGGCTAAATTCTACATCGACCTCTCGTACAACTATCAGAGCCGCATCGACCTGGGCAACTGCTGGGTGCTGCCCGACCACCGGTTGCAGGCCGGCGTGAAGAAACGCTTCGGCGACCGGTTCACCGCCTCGTTCTCGGTGCAGAACCTTCTGGACCAGGGACAGGTGATCGGAGCGCACGGCGACGGATTCGTCCGCACGATGAACGCCCGGCAGACGTGGAGCAACCGCTCGTTCCGAATTGGGCTGACCTACAACTTCAAGTCGGGGAAGGCCTTCAAGCGCAAAGCCGTCGAGGCGGGGTCGGCCGACGAAAAGAGCCGGCTGTAACGGTACGAAGACAAACGCGCCGGCGTCGGAGGAGATTCCTCCGGCGCCGGCGCGTTTTTGCAAAATCCGTCAGCGGGTACGGCGGATACGCGGCAGCGGCAGGCGGCGCGCCCAGCGCACGGCCCAGCGCGGCAGGCGCGGACGGGCCATCCACCGGGCCAGGTGCGTGACGGAGGTGGGGATGCGGATTGATTTGCCGGCGATGATGAGCGTCACGGCGACGAGGATCAGCAAAACGCCGGTTCCGATGCGCAGCGTGAACCGCTCGCCGAAGACCGCGACGCCGAAAAACAACGCCGTGACGGGTTCCAGCGCCCCGAGGATCGCCGTGGGCGTGGAGCCGATGCGGCGGATGGCCCCGGCCATCGCGACCAGCGAAACGATCGTCGGGAAAAGCGCCAGCGCAACGGCGTTGACCCACATCAGGGACGAAGGGACGGGTTGCAGATCGGCACAGCCCCGCAGCCGAACGACATAGACCAGCGAGCCGAAAACCAGACAGTAGAAGGTGAGTTTCTCGGTCGGAAGGTCCTTGAGCGACGAGCGGTTGACGGCGACGATCCAGACCGCATAGGAGAGCGCCGAAAGGAAGACCAGCACGACGCCCGCGAGGTTGAGCGTCGCGCCGTTGCCCCCTTTGTAGAGCAGCGAGATGCCCCCGCACGCCAGGGCGATCGAGACGACCGTGGCGGCGGTGACCCGCTCGCGGAAACCCACGGCCATGATGACCGCGACCATCACCGGATAGACGAACAGGATCGTCGAGGCGATGCCGGCGTCCATGAGGTTGTAACTCTCGAAAAGCAGCAGCGACGAGACGGAGAAGAGCACGCCCATAGCCGCAAGCGGCAGGACGTCGCGCCGCCGCAGGGCGAACGACTGCCGCCGGAACAGCATCAGCGCACCCAGCATCACCACAGCCAGCACATAGCGGTAGAACACGGAATCCACTCCCAGGCCCGCGCCGTAAAGCGGCAGCGCAAAGAGCGGATTCATTCCGTAGCTGGCCGCGGCTATGGCTCCCAGCACATAACCGCGGGAACGTTCCGAGATCATTTAGAAGGTGACCTGCGGAGCGGCCGCGGCCCCTTCGGCCGACTCGAAATAGGGCTTCTGGCCGAAGCCGAACATCCGCGCGACGAGGTTGGCCGGGAAGCGGCGCACCGAAACGTTGTACTGCTGCGCCGCAGCGTTGAAGTCCTTGCGGGCGACGGCAATGCGGTTCTCGGTCCCTTCGAGCTGGGCCTGCAATTCGAGGAAATTCTGGTTGGCCTTCAGGTCGGGATAGCTCTCCGACACGGCGATCAGGCGGCCCAGCGCGGAGCGCACCTCGGCCTGCGCCCGCTGGAACTGTGCGAGCCGCTCGGGCGTCAGGTCGTCGGCCGAAAGGTTGATCGACGTGGCCCGGGCGCGCGCCTCGGTAACCTCGTTCAAGGTCTGCGTCTCGTGGGCCGCGTAGCCCTTCACGGTGTTGACCAGGTTGGGAATCAGGTCCGCACGCCGCTGGTACTGCGTCTCGACATTGGACCAGGCGCTTTTAAGCCCCTCCTCCCTGTTCACAAAACCGTTATAGGTCGCATAAAAGAAGATCGCCACCACGGCGACTACGCCGATCCAAATCCATTTTTTCATAACAGAAGCTATTTATATATTTAAACTCATTTCGCATCAAACCGCTGCAGTCGCAGCCTCCGGCGCCGTTTACAAGCCAGACCCCGTCCCAAACCCTTCCTTCAGGGGAAGGGCTTGTCGCGACGCAACCGAATTGCAGACGCTTTTCAGCCCAACATGCAACGCCCCGGAACTCTGCACCTTAAACTACCAGCGCGAACCGGCTCCGCCGCCGCCGAAGGAGCCTCCTCCGAAGCCGCCGCCCATGCCGCCGCCCATGCCGCGTCCGAAGCCGCCGCCGATGATCGTGCCGCCCCCGGCCCCGCCGCCGAAATTGTCGTCGCGCAGGTTGCGCGAACGCCGCTTCACGACCGCACCGCAGTTCGGGCAGACATACGTATATTCGACCAGCCGGTAGTTCCGCGTGACGCTCAACACCTGCTGCGACTGCTGTTTCAGCGTCAGCTTACGGCACTTCGGGCAACGGCGGGAGAAATAGTAGTTCGCCAGCACCATGCCCAGCGGGAAGATCACGAAGCCGAAGACGATCGTGAAGATCATCCATGCCGGAAGGTCCTCGTCGGCGTCGCCGCCCAGATCGACCTCGCCGCCTTCGAGGATCGTGGCCGCAGCCCCCACCCCGGCGACCATGCCCGCGCTGTAATCCCCCTCGCGGAAGGCCGGAAGCATATAGTTGAGCTGGATGCGTTTGCAGAGCGCGTCGGGAAGGATGCCTTCGAGGCCGCCGCCCGTGACGAAGCGTATCTCACGCAGGTCCTTCACCAGCAGGATGCCCAGTCCGTTATTGCTTTTGGCCGAGCCTACGCCCCAGCTGCGGAACAGTTCGACGGCGAACGAAAAAGCGTCGCCGCCCGCAATGTCATCGACAGCGACGACCGCCACCTGCGCAAGCCCCCGTTCGCGCAGCGACGCGCAGAGGGAGTCGATGCGCGCCACGGCTCCCGCGGAGAGAATGCCGTCGGGATTCGAGACATAGCGCCGCCGGTCCATGCGCTGGACATTGGGAATCTCGTCCGGGCGGTAGCTTCCCGCAAGGGCGGGCAGCGCGCCGACGAGCAGCAGACAAAGGATCGCAATCTTTCTCATAACCTCGGGAACAAAGATACGAATAAGCCGAGAGAAAAAAGCAAGCTCGCTTGTATTTTTTCCGAGGCGGAGTATCTTCGGCGAAGCCAAAGTACGAATAAGCCGAGAGAAAAAAGCAAGTTCGCTTGCATTTTTTTCCGAGCGAAAGTATCGAAGACTCTGCGCTGGAAAAGGAACGGACGGGAACGCCCCCGGGCGGTACGGCAAAAGGTCCGCGACATCCTAAAAGTGCCGTTACGGCACCGACCCCGTTCCGTTCGTCAGGGTCCGCTGCCGGATAAAGGCCGGATTCCGGTGTCGTCAGTCGAAACAGGCCGGGAACGCCAGCAACTGATACGCCAGGGCTTTGGCCATACGCTCGTGACCCGCGGCGTTGGGATGCAGACGGTCGGTCTGCCCGTCGCTGAAATAACGGACATGCGAATCGGCGACGGGATAAAGACCGCTGATGCTGTTGAGGTCGATCACCGGAACCGCCCAGACGCTCCCGGCCTCGCGGATTTTGGCGACATAGGCGTCGGCATAGAGCCCCAGCCGGTTGGGGTACGATTCGTCGGGCTGGACGTTCCGGTCGCTGAAACGCGCATAACCGCGGTGAAGCGGCGTGAGCAGGATGACCTGCTTGGTCGGATAGTGCTCTTTGAGAAAGGCCAGCACGGCGTTGATCCGTCCGCAGAGGGTCCCGGTGTCCGCCGAAGGCGTGCGGCGCATCCGCGTCCCCACGGAGGGACCCGGCATCGGGCACTCCGCCTCCCGGACCTCGTACCACTCGCCCAGCGGCACGCCGGCATTGAAATCGTTGGTCCCGGCAAAGACGACGACGGCATCCACGGCGTCGCCCCGCTCGGCATACAGCTTCCGGGCCTGCCCCAGCACATCGGACCACTGGTGTCCGTTGATTCCGTAGACGAAAGGCACGATGCCCAGCATCTCGGACAGATACTGCCAGTAGTTTTTCGTCGTGCCGACATGGCGTTCGTCCGTGATCGAATCGCCGAGAAAGGCGACCCGCTTGCCGGACCATTGATTCCGCATGAGGTTCATTCCGGCGGCGCACTCCCGGTTCTTTCCGGCTCCGTCGCCCGAGGCTCCCGCAGGCCCCGCCGCCAGCAGCAGGGCCGCCAGCAGACAAAACGTTTTTCGCATAGTTCGATCGGTTTGTTATTTCATTCAGCGTGTCAGTATCCGGTAGCTCCACGGCGCCATATCCTCCTCGACGCGGCCCCGGAGTTCGAAAGGTTCTCCCGTCATGGCATCGGTGTACATCCCGGCGTAGATGCCCGTATAGTAGTCGGCATGGATGGCGTAGGGCGAGAGGTTCATCACCGCCACGACCCGGTTGCCGCCGGTCTCGCGGACAAAGGTCATCAGGCAATCCTCGGCGTTGTTGCGGATCTCGACCATCGCCCCGCCCCGCTCCCCGGCGGCGAGGGCCGGATTGCCGTGCCGCAAGGCCGTGAGGCGGCGGTAGAACTCCGTGAAAGCGTTGGAAGCATAGGACGGAATCGGATCGCGGTCGAAGAAGGCGAACGAATGGTCGTAGCCGATCTCCTGACCGGTATAGATCAGCGGCAGGCCCCGCGGCACGACGAACGTGAAGACCGCCATGATCTCGCGGGCGTCGCCCAATCTGGAAAATTCGGAGCCGTTCCACGAATTCTCGTCATGGTTCGACGTGAACGCCAGCCGCATGGCCGAGTCGGGATAGTCGTCGCGGTCGGCGTAGATGTAGTCGCGCAGAGCCGTGACGCGGGTGCGCTGCCGGGCCACGTCGTTCATCAGGTGGTGCATCCGCCAGGCGTAGCAGGCGTCGAAAGCCCCCTCCTCGAAAAGATTCCGCTCCTCGGCCTCGGCCAGCATGAACAGATCGGGCTTCACACGCCGCAGGCGCAGCGAGGTCTCGTTCCAGAACTCGATGGGAACCAGCATCGCCATGTCGCAGCGGAATCCGTCGACGTCGTGCTGCGTGAGCCAGAACTCCATGGCGTCGGCCTGCGCGCGCCACACGTCGCGGTCGGCGTAGTTGAGTTTGGCGGTGTCGGACCAGTCCCACGGCACGGCGGGACGGCCCGCGGCGTCGCGTTCGTACCACGAGGCGGGCTTTTCGGCGATCCACCGCGCGTCGCGCGCCGTGTGGTTGGCCACCCAGTCGAGCAGGACCCGCATGCCGAGGCGGTGGGCCTCGGCGACGAAGGCGTCGAAATCGGCCATCGTGCCCAGCTCGGGGTTCACGGCGCAGTAGTCGCGGATCGAATAGTAGGAGCCGAGCGAGCCTTTGCGCCCGGCCTCCCCGATCGGATAGACCGGCATGAGCCACACGGCGTCGACGCCGAGGTCTTTGAGGAAAGGCAGTTTTGAAGTTGCCGCGCGCAGCGTGCCTTCGGGCGTGAGCTGGCGCACGTTCATTTCATACAGGACGGCCTGCGGCCAAAAACAATTCATAATTCACAATTCATAATTACCTTGTCCGCGATCAGCCGGCGCACGCCGCGGATTTCAAGTTCGACGGGGGCACCTTCGTTCGCCACCTCGACCGCATTGCGGGTGATCCGGACCGTCAGGACCCGGTCCCGGAAATTGACCTTGAACGAGAGGGACTCCCACGCGGCCGGCAGCTGCGGGTCGAACGACAGCACGCCGTCGCGGACACGCATGCCCCCGAAACCCTCGACCACCGAGAGCCACGAACCCGCCATCGAAGTGACATGGCAGCCCTCGCGAACCTCGCGGTTGTAGTCGTCGAGGTCCAGGCGCGCCGTGCGCAGGTAGAGTTCGTAGGCCTTGTCCAGATCGCCGATACGCGCGGCGAGGATGGCGTGGACGCAGGGCGAGAGCGACGATTCGTGGACCGTGCGCGCCTCGTAGAAGCGGAAGTTGCGGCGGACAGTGTCGAGGTCGAAATCGTCGCCGAAGAAATAAAGCCCCTGCAACACGTCGGCCTGCTTGATCAGGCACGAGCGCAGGATGCGGTCCCACGACCAGCGCTGGTTGATGGGGCGATCCGCAGGATCGAGGTCTTTGGCCAACGTCTGCTCCTTGTCCAGATAGCCGTCCTGCTGGAGGAAGATGCCCAGTTCGCGGTCCTCGCCGAAGTACATGCCGTCGGCGATTTCGAGCCACCGCTTCGTCTCGGCCGTCTCGTCGAAACGTCGCTTCGCGCAGATGCGCGCGTAGTCCGCAGGCCGGTTTTCACGCACCCACGCCGCCGACTCGGCGGCATAGCGCATCGACCAGCAGGCGATGTAGGAGGTATACCAGTTGTTGTCGACGTTGTTCTCGTACTCGTTGGGACCCGTGACGCCCAGCATGACATATTTTCGCCGCGCCCCGGACCACGTGATGCGCTGCGCCCAAAAGCGCGCCACGGACAGCAGCACCTCCAGCCCGCAGTCGGCCAAATACGCCGTGTCGCCGGTATAGCGGATGTAGTTGAAAATCGCGTAGGCGACGGCGCCGTTGCGGTGGATCTCCTCGAAGGTGATCTCCCACTCGTTGTGGCACTCCTCGCCGTTGACGGTGACCATCGGGTAGAGCGCCGCACCGTCGCGGAAGCCCAGTTTCGCGGCGTTTTCGATGGCCTTGTCGAGCTGGTTGTAGCGGTAGACGAGCAGTTCGCGGGCGACGGCCCGCCCGGCGGTGGCCAGGTAGAACGGCAGGCAGTAGGCCTCGGTGTCCCAGTAGGTCACGCCGCCGTATTTCTCGCCCGTGAAGCCCTTCGGACCGATATTCAGACGGGTGTCCACCCCGGTATAGGTTTGCAGCAACATGAAGATGCAGAAGCGGATGCCCTGCTGCGCCCGGGCGTCGCCCCCGATTTCGATGTCGCAGCCGTGCCAGCGGGCGGCCCAGGCGGCCGTCTGCTCTTTGAGCAGGGCCTCGAAGCCCGCCTCCTGTCCCGAAGCCGCGACGCAGCGCGCCGCGGCGATAAGGTCCGCCGGAGCGTGGTTGAGCGACGAGCAGATGCCCGCATATTTATATAAGACGGCGGCGCAGCCCTTTTCACGGCTGACCGCTGCGGTGGCCCGGACCTTCTCGGGGCGGGTTTCGCAATGCCACTCGGCGCCGTCCAGCTCGACGGCCTGCGCCCAGGCCGCCTCGAAACCGCTCTTTTTGGTACGGCTCTGCGTGGCGTCGGCCTCGGTCGAGACCTCCTCCCAGAACTTTTCGTCGTAGTTGGCGTCGGCATTGCGCACGTCAGCGTCGACATGGGGCGAGAAGGTGATCCGGGCCGCCCGGTTGAGCGGCGTGACGGCGTATTTCACGACGCCCAGTTCACGGCGCGCCAGCGAGAGGAAACGAACCGTCTCGACGGCCACCTCGACGCCGTTTTTCAGCACAACCCTCATACGGCGCGTCAGCACCGAGCGGCGCATGTCCGTCTCGCGGTAAAAGCTCTTCACCTCCGCGACGGTCGCCAGGTCGAGCGGCTCGCCGTCGACCGCGACATCGACCCCGATCCAGAACGCGGCGTTCGGGACCTTGGCGAAATACTCCGGGTAGCCGTTCTTCCACCACCCCACGCGGGTCTTGTCGGGATAATAGACCCCGCCGATATAATTGCCCTGAAGCGTCTCGCCCGAGTAACGCTCCTCGAAATTGGCCCGGCCGCCCATCACGCCGTTGCCCAGCGCGAAGAGCGACTCGGAAGAGAGCGTCCGCGAAGGGTCGAAGCGATCCTCGACGAGACGCCAGGGATCGGTTTTTACATATCCGTCGTTCATAATCTATACTCTTTAGCGCTCGTTTCACCGCCCCGGCCGCAGCCTTTCGCGGCGTTGCGCCGAGGTTGCAATCAGTCCCGGTCGATCTTCATCGCCAATTGTTCAAACGTAAACCCCGCGAAGGTTTCCAGCCGCATCGTGGCGGCCGAAAGCGACGCACCGCCCCCGACGCCCACCGAACGCATGCCCGCACGCGAAGCGGCCTCGATACCCGCGGCGGCGTCCTCGAAGACCACGCACACGGAAGGCGCGGCGTCCACGGCGGCGGCACCCTTCAGGAAAACCTCGGGATCGGGTTTGGCCCGCGAAACCTCGTTGCCGTCGACCACGGCGTCGAACAGCGGCCGAAGGCCGCACCGGTCGAGGATCGTCCCCGCGTTCTTCGACGCCGAGCCGAGCACCGTCCGCACGCCGCGGCTGCGCACGTCGTGCAAAAACGCCGCCACGCCCGGAAGCACCTCGGCGGGTGTCATTTGCGAAACAAAACGCAGGTAACGCGCATTCTTTTCGGCGGCGAGACGCTCCCTCTCGGCGGCGGAAAAACGCCCCTCAAGCCCTCCGGCGCGCAGGACGATCTCCAGCGACGCCATGCGGCTCACACCCTTGGTCGCTTCGCCCTGCACGGGCGTGAATTCAAAGCCCAGTTCACGAGCCAGCGCGGCCCACGCCAGATAGTGGTAGCGGGCCGTATCGACGACAACTCCGTCCAAATCGAATATGCAGCAGTCTATCATTTTTTGAATTTCGGATACCAAAGATACGATTTTTTTGCAAAAAAACACGTATCCGGCAACGCATTACCTACATACTTGTAAAATATCACCTTCGAAAAGCGGCTGTTTTTCAGAATTAATTTATATCTTTGCGCACGTAATTACAATCAACGCCTTATTAAAAATGAAACAACTCTGCCTTCTCATCGCAACAGCGGTC
>ENA-UERU01000735-UERU01000735.1-human-gut-metagenome-genome-assembly--contig:-NODE-735-length-23530-cov-4.643884_pt1 | contig 23530 bp, 17 predicted proteins | sample MGYA00242988_ERZ507989 | MGnify/ENA primary metagenome ERZ507989 (study PRJEB26167, sample SAMN06115519) | human gut metagenome | host: Homo sapiens | place: China:Hunan | collected 2015-08-21 | study...
AAACCAACTTCTAAATGTCGAAATAAGGAGTCTATCGAAAGGTTAATAGCGGCGAAAGTAAAAGTCTATACAGATAAGGTTATAGAGTTCAAATCACAGGAAAAAGAATTTACTGCGACTTCTTTAATGGAGAAGGTGAACAAACAAGTAAAGCGTAAAACTGTGCAAGAGGTCTTTAACCAGTATATTCAAGAACTTGAATCAGCAAATCGTTTACGTTATGCGGATATGTATAAATGTACTATGCATTCTCTTATAAAATTCAACAAGCATTTGGATATTCCTTTTTCTGATATGGATACAATTTGGTTAAAGCGTTATGGACAGTCTTAAAGAGATCAGGTGTCAATACCTTTTTAATCTGTGAGGCTTTAGGGCGCAGTTCAGAGAGAGTAACCCAAGCTGTAAAAATGATTATTGATAAAATGTTTTCTGACATTTAAAATTCTCTATACATTATTGTATATATTCCTTATGATCCGAAACCTTTGGTTTTCTGCTACTTTGTTCGGAATCTGTCTGTTCTAAAAGAGTAACTGGTCCGGAACATGCCATAAACTATTTCGAAAGTCATAGTAAACTAATTCAAAACATACTGCATATTATTTATATGTAGTTACTATCTATCGCGAATATGTAGTAACTACTAATTGATGATAGATAGTACTACGTATAGGCAATAGGTAGTAACTACCAATAGATACTTTACTATATGTTCTGATTTAGTTCTTGGGGTGTTTTGACTTAGTTGATGGCATGAAACGGGTTAGTCGGTCGCTTGGCTGAGAGAGGTTTCTGGTAGTGCCGGTAAGGTATCATGTATAATTTTGGCTGTTTACGTTTCTGGTATTCTTTGTTTTTTCCTTCGAATCTTTACTATCTTTGCAGGTAATTTATCTTACACTGACAAAATAAATGAATGAGACCATATTAAACGGCTTATTAAATCTATTTGCTATTTTTGCTTCCTCCGTGCGGATTGAAAGGGAGCAGGCAAGTCGTGCCGTTCATTCTTATCTCTCCAGCCACTTCGGGGTGCGTTCCCATAAAGAGTATATTGAACTCTACAACGCGTTGCGCGATATGTATGACGATTCGCTCTTTGTGATTGACAAAGAGCAGATTGTTCGGAATATCTGCGAACAGATGAAAGTAAAGTTGAGAGCCGAAGAACAATTGCTTTTGCTGATCCGTTTCGTGGAGTTTGCCTATACGAACAGTGAGGAGGCGGATCAACATCTGGCTCTGTTCCGCCTGGTAGCTGATATTTTTTCGATCCCTCAGGAAGAATTTGACGATGCGCTTGCCTTTATCACAGGGCAAACTTCTTTGTCTTTGCTGACGATCAGCGGAGAGGAAGAGGCGGAGGTCAACCATATCACGCGGAAAGGGATGGAGGGGGTCATCCGTGTGCTCTATATCCGTCGCTTCGACAAGCATATTTTCACCTATCATGGGAACGGGCAGGTATTTATGAATGATATTCCGCTTTCGTCGGATATGTTTTATGCCTGGCAACATAGCGGTGTGCTGAAAGGGCCTTTGTTCCTGCCGGTTTATTACAGTAATCTACTTGCCGTTTTTAATAAGAACGAGCACAAGGAAGTCATTCATCTGGCCGGACGTGATATTGATTTTACATTTAAGAATAGCCATAACGGGCTGCATAACTTCTCTTTCAATCTCGAATCCGGACAGCTTGTCGCCATTATGGGTGGGAGTGGGGTTGGAAAGTCGACATTGTTGGGAATCATGAACGGTAATATTCGTCCCGATAAGGGAATGATCACCGTGAATGGCCATCCGCTCGACTCTCCGGATGCACGCCAATTGATCGGTTTTGTTCCGCAGGATGATTTGCTGATAGAGGAGTTGACCGTTTATCAGAACCTTTTGTATACGGCACGACTCTGTTTCGCGCGTTTGACGGACGAGGAGATTGGGCAACGTGTGGAAAAGGTTTTGAAGGAGTTGGACTTGGAAGAGATAAAGGGGCTCGAAGTCGGTTCCCCTATTCGTAAGACGATTAGTGGAGGTCAGCGAAAGCGTTTGAATATCGCCCTCGAACTGATACGTGAGCCGGCTATCCTGTATCTTGACGAGCCGACATCGGGATTGTCGTCTTCCGATTCCGAAAAAGTAATCATGCTCCTGAAGGAACAGACTCACCGGGGAAAATTGGTAGTGGTGAATATACATCAGCCTTCGTCCGAAATCTATAAGTTGTTTGACCGCCTGTGGCTACTTGACCGAGGAGGCTATCCGATCTATGACGGGAACCCGATAGAGGCAATCACCTATTTCAAGCAGGCGGCCAAGTATACTGATCCGGATATCAGCGTGTGCAGTGTCTGTGGTAATGTGAATCCCGAATTGATTTTGAATATCATTGACTCTAAGAAGATCGACGACTCTGGAAACCAAACGAATATCCGAAAGTTCACACCGGAGGAATGGCATGCCGAATATCTTGCTTCCCGTCCCGCTTTTTCGCCTGTCGAGGAGGAAGCATTACCGAAGAACCAGCAGAAGAAACCTTCCTGGTTCAAACAATTCCTGATCTTCCTGGAAAGAAATATACGTACGAAGCTGACGAATAAGCAATATCTGACTATCACGTTATTGGAAGCCCCTTTGCTTGCGCTGATCGTCGCCCTTCTGACCCGCTATATGGACGGGGATGAATATACGTTGCTTGCCAACAAGAATTTCGTGTCTTATATCTTCATGTCAGTCATTGTTGTCTCCTTTATGGGATTGAGTATCAGTGCCGAGGAGATTATAAAGGACCGGACGATCCTGAAGCGCGAACATTTCCTTCGGTTGAGCCGGAGCAGCTATCTGACATCCAAGATGGTGTATCTATTGGCTGTGTCGGGGCTGCAATCGCTTTTGTTCATCGGGGTGGGGAATACCATTATCGGAGTGGGGAGCGAGATGTTCGGCACGTGGTGGAGCATCCTGTGGGCAACGTCGTTCCTGGCGAACCTGACTGGATTGATCCTTTCGCAGACGATGAGCTCGGTTGTCGCGATCTATATCACGATCCCGCTTCTGTTGATTCCCCAGATATTGCTTTGCGGCTTGGTCATCAAGTTTGACGATCTCAATACACGGGCTTCGGATGAGAACATCGTGCCGTTGATCGGCGAGGTGATCCCTTCGCGCTGGGCTTTTGAAGCGTTGATGGTGGAGCAGTTCTGCAACAACGCTTATAACCGTCCTTATTTCCCGATTGAGAAAGAAAAGTATCTGGCGCAATATTACGAGAACGTTCATTTACCGGAGGTACGCAGCTTGGTAGAACAGATTGCGCTAAAAGATGATCCCGATAAGCGGAAAACGGTCGAGAACGAGTTGGCCGTATTGAGCCGTGCAGCCCGTATCGCTCCCCGCATGGAGGGAGAGGGATATCTGGCATATCTGGACAAAGTGGATGCCGCTTTGCATGAACGGGCGCACAACTTCACTGCCTATCTCGATCAAATCCAGCAGGAACGCGGCCGGAAAGAAGGGACCGAGCAACTGATGAAGATGAAGAAAGCCCATCATAATATGGCAATAGAAGACCTGGTTATGGGGACTGGAGGACGTCATCTATATAAGGAAGCGAACCATCGTATCTACCCAGCGATCGGGCAAGTTTATGTGGAGCCTGACAACCGTTTCGGACGTGCCGCTTTCTACAGCCATGAAAAAAATTGGGCCGGATATCATATTTCTACTTATAAATTTAATTTATTGGTTATAGGTTTCTTTGCATTATTGTCGATTATCGCTATATTCGCAGAGTTTCCGGGACGTTTCTTGAAACGGAACGAATTTTAAGACTCGAAATAATAAATTATTAAATTATACAATATGAAAAAGAGTGTATTAAGCATGCTCGCCGTAGCAGCATTAGTGTTTGGAATGACTTCCTGCAACGGAGCCAAGAAAACAAGCGAAGAAGCCGAAAAGACTGAAGAAGCCGCTGTTATAGCAGGTAAGGCTCCGAAAGACCTGTTGACTGAGGAGTTGAAACAAGAGACAATTCAATTGTTGAAGGATATGCCGGATTCTGATATTCCTTATCGTCTTTCTACAGGTGAAGTAAAAGTAAATGTGGGTGATATCAAGTATATGGTGCCGGTTGGTAAGGCTGCCGAATTGAGTACACCGACGCAGAAAGCCCGTGCATTGGGTATGTATATGGCTGATTATAATGTATTGAAAGCGATCGGTAAGCCGACAGCCGAAGTGGAAGGCGTAATAGCCAAGTTGGCTACGGACTTGAATGTGTCGTTTGTTTTGGATATCCTGAAAGAACAGGCTCCGAAAGATGCAACTAAAGAGCAATTGCAAGCTTTCTTGAACGCACAGGAAGACAAGATCATCGAAAAGATGGCAGCCGAAAACAAAGTAGATGCCGAAGTTGAAATGTTAGGTGCTGCTTCTGCTGAATATGCTTGTTTGGTTGCCAATCCTACATTGGTTGTAGAAGGTGATGCTACTTCTGCCGGTCTTTCTACAAATATGGAAAAACGTGTCAGCATGTTGGAAGAGGTGGTTGCCGATTTGGCTGCTTACTATCCTGATTTGAAACAGTTAGGCGAAACGATTGCTCCGCTGAAAGAAAAGGTTGCTTCTATCCAGAGCGCTCGTGCTGCTAATGCCGAGATCATGGGGATCCGCGATGCTTTGCTGAAGTAAGCAAGATTTCTATACATAAAAAGATAAGTATCCCGGCTTCCTATTGGAGGCTGGGATATTTATTTTTTGGGGGAATCCATTTTCATGAGTTGGCAACTCGTGCGTTTAATTTGGTCAATTCATTTTCGTCACCCTTTGTAACTGATCGAAAGCAATGTAATATCGTCTGATTGGACAGCACCGACGACAAATTCGCCAACCGTCTCGGTTATCTTTTCCACAACCTCTTTCGGGTTCTTTCCGGCAAGTGTCCGGCAGTTTTCGAGCAGCCGTTGTTCGCTGTATAGTTCATGCTTCGTATTCATCGCTTCTGTTACCCCGTCGGTATAGAGAAAGAGATTGTCGCCGGGTGACATCTTCAGCTCCTTTTCGTGATAGCAGGCATCGTTGATCGCTCCCAATATCATGTCGCCAGTGGGTGGCACTTTGGAAATGGAACCGTCCTTTTTCATCAGGATAGGCGGGTTGTGCCCTGCATTACTGTAGGTGACGGTACCTGTATGGATATTCAGGATACCGTAGAATACGGTCACGAACATGTCGTTTACGCTTTCTTGGCAGAGAATGTTGTTGGAACGTTGCATACACATGGAAGCCGAGTTTTCGGTCAGTGCGATGGCACGTATCACAGTCCGGCTGATAGCCATGAAGATTGCGGCGGGAACACCTTTGCCCGACACATCGGCAATGACGAAGCCCAAGCGGTCCTGGTCGATGCGGAAGAAATCATAAAAATCCCCTCCTACATATTTGGCTGCGTTCATATAGGCATACAAGTCGAACGATTTCAACTCCGGAAACGGAGGGAATGTCTTGGGCAGGATTGTTTGCTGGATTTCCTGGGCGACATGCAGGTCGTTCTGGATGGATTCCAATTGTGTGTGTTCCCTTTGTGCCTGCTTGATGAAAGCGATCTGCTCGGCTGCCTTTTCAATGGTTCGTTCGAGGTCTTCGAGATTGATTGGCTTAGTCGTGAAGTCGAAGGCTCCCTGATTCATGGCACTACGAATATTCTCCATATCGCCGTAGGCCGATACCATAATGCATTTTAGCGCAGGGTTACGCATCTCGTTAATCTTTGTGAGTAACGTAAGTCCGTCCATTTCCGGCATGTTGATATCGCTCAGGATCACGTCGAAGTCCGGCATGGCAAGCAGCATTTGGAGTGCTTCCAGTCCGTTGTGGGCGAAATGGAATTCGTATTCACCTTTCTTTATTTTGCGCCGGAAATATTGAGTCAGCAATATTTCCAGGTCAAGTTCGTCGTCTACACTTAATATTTTTATAGCCATAGTAGCGTTGTTTCTCTGATTATTTAATCGGAATGGTGATTGTGAAACGGGTGAATTCGTTCGGCTCCGATTCCATCTCGATCGTTCCGTTATGTTTTTGTTCGATGATCGACTTGGTGATAGAGAGGCCGAGACCGGTTCCTTCTCCGACCGGTTTGGTGGTGAAGAACGGCGTATAAAGTTTCTCTTTGACCTCCTTCGTGATTCCCGGGCCGTTGTCTTCGATAACCAACCGTACCCGGTCGCTGTCTTTTGCCAGTCTTACCTTGATGGTCGGACTATAAGGATTTTCAGCGACACCTTTGGATTTGCTGAAGACAGCATAACAGGCGTTGTTCATCAGGTTGAGAACAGCGCGGCTGAAGTCCTGCGGGATTACTTTGACCAACGGGAGTGTATTGTCGTATTCTTCTATGATGGTAACATTGAAGCTCTTGTTATTGGCGCGGACAGCATGGTAGGAAAGCCATACATATTCTTTTGTCAGCTGGCAGAGGTCGGTCGCTATATATTCATCGTCTTTGCCGCGGGAATAGAGCAGGATGCCTCGGACGATACTTGATGCCCGGTTGCCGTTTTCCTCGATCTTGCACATGTTGCTTTTGAGGTCGTCCATGATTTCCCTAATCTCCTCGTCCACCTCGGCAGAGAGCTTGCTTTCCAGTTCGTCCAATACGTCTTCCATATCTTGCAGCAACTTGCATGATAGTTTGCTGAAGTTGATCACGAAGTTAAGCGGGTTTTGTATCTCATGTGCGATACCTGCGCTCAACAGTCCGAGTGAAGCCATCTTTTCCTGTTGGCTGATCTGTTTTCTCAGACGTTCTAACTCTTTCATACTGTCCTCATTCATTGTTGTTGCTTTTTTGATAAATAGGAATCGTAATCATAAACTCGGTAAAGTTATCCTTTTCACTTTTTACGATGATGGACCCTTGGTGGTTCAGGATGACTTCACGACAGAGGTACAAGCCTACACCCGCAGCCTCGGCAGTGGGCTTCGTGGTGAAGAACGGTTCGAATATCTTGGCTTTGATGTTGTCTTCGATGCCGATGCCGTTATCGCGGATGCTGAGAAAAATTGTCCCGTTCAGTCTCTTTTCTACGTGTATGTTGATGATTGGCGTGAAGTCCTTTTTCTGTAACTTTTTCAGCAATGCGTAAAGGCTGTTCTTGAGTAGGTTGAGCATCACTTTGTTCATCTGCTCAATGTTGATCTCTGCGGTCGTGGGTTCTGCCGGACAGTCGAGTTCTATCTGTATCTGCTTATTCTCAATGTCTTCTTTGAACTGCTTGCGGATCACGTCTACGTTCACTTTGCAGAGGTTGCAGATGTCCGTCGGAGTGACGTCGCCGTGACGGTCTTTCAATAATTCTTCCATCGCTTTGACGATCCGGACGGTGTTGCAGCCGTGTTCGTTTATCTTCTGCAAGTTGCTGTTGATCATATCGAGAATCTCGATGCTGTCGGCGTAGTTCTCTTTTGACATGATCGCCTGCTGGTCCGTAATGTTTTCTTTCAAGTCTTTGATCAGATTGGCGGAAAGGCCGGCAAAGTTGTTGATGTAGTTGATCGGGTTCAGGATGCGGTCGACCAACCCTTGCGTCAATTGTCCGACAGTAGCCAGTTTTTCCTTGCGGACCAGTTCGTCCTGTGCTTTCGCCAGAGCGTCGAGGGCGTCGGATAGTTTCTTGGATTCATTCAGCACTTGGTCGCGCTGGATACGGAGTTCGATTGTTCGCTCTTCTACCACTTTGGCGAGATACTCTTTCTGTTTCAGTTGTTTGCGCAGTTTCGATTTGTAGATATACAGGATGATTTGAATAACGATCAGGCAGGTGATCCATCCTCCCCAGTCGTAATACATCGACAGGATAATCAAGATCCAGTCGGCCAATACGAGCTTCTCTATGATTTGCAGCTTTACTTTGAGCGCTGCTATATCTCTAATGTCGAAGTCTGCCATATCAACAAATGTCTTTTGCCATTGTGAGTATATTTTTCCCGGCTGAACGACTATAGCTGACTTCCGTCATCAGTTGCTTGACCAGATAAATTCCGAGGCCGCCTGTCGGGCGTTCTTCCAATGAGAGAGTAAGGTCCGGCTCCTGTCTTTCGAGAGGGTTGAAACTGATGCCGGTATCGGTTATGACGATTGTCAGCCGTTTGTTCTCGTAGCTCATGTCGATACGGATGTCCTGGTCTTTTTTGTCGGGATAGGCATACTGGATGACGTTGGTCACGGCTTCTTCGAGTGCCAGTTTGATTTGCATCGACTGTAGTTCTCCCAGTTCATAAGTACCGGCTTGCTGGTCCAGAAACGCGTATAGACGGGTTAGCTGTTTCAGCTCATTCTTTATATGTAGCGTATTTGTCATCTGCCGGAATAAAGATACTTGTTATTCGATCGTGAGGATGTGAGAGAATCCGGTGATATTCAGGATTTCCATAATCTCATTCTGAATATTCTTCAGCCGGAAAGAGCCTCCTTTGTTCTTCATCCCTTTTTGCAGTGTAAGGAGCAGGCGGAGTCCGGCACTGCTGATGTAGGTCAGTTCCGCACCGTCGAGCACTACCGTTTGCGCTTCCCCCTGCAGGATGGGAGCGATCTCTTTTTCAAGATCGACGGAGGTTAACGTATCCAATTGTCCGGAAAGATTGATGACTGTTTCTTTCCCGTTTTCTATTGTTATCTTCATAATCTGTTCCTATTCTGATTTTTCGTTCAAGCAAAAGTATAGATAATCCATTACGTGAGCAAGTTATTGTATAAAAAAGGTTGTGCCTGTATTTGACACAACCCCTTTTTGTTTAAATCTTCGGCAACTCCCAAGGTGCCCTGTATTCCTTGCATAGGTATTTGTCTGCTTCTGCATCATGGAAACTCTTTCCATCCCAAGTCAGTTTCTTGCCGGTACGGTAGGCGATGTTGCCTAATTGGGAGAACTTGGCGATATGGGCGCCGATTTCGATACTGGCATTACAGTTGCGGTTGCGCGATTTGATACATTCCAGATGGTTCTTGACATGCAGGTTCAAACCGCCTTCACCATATGCTTTCTTCAATGGAACCGCTTCCATGCGGGCTTTGCCGCTTACCTTTTCGGGGATTACTTCCCAGCCACTGCGATCGACAACCAGTGTTCCGTTTTCTCCGACAAATCCCAGGCCGTGATTGCGCCCGTAAGCTCCGTCGTCGATACCGATTGCATGATCCCACATGACGGTGAAGTCATCGAATGTATAAATTGTTTGAAGCAAGTCCGGTGTTTCGCAGGCGTCATCCGGATATCCGAATTTGCCTCCCGAAGCCATGATAGAGTTGGGGGCTGTAACGTTCATTCCATATAGTGCATAGTCGAGTAGATGCACACCCCAATCAGTCATCAGTCCGCCGGCATAATCCCAAAACCAGCGGAAGGTGAAATGGAAACGGTTACGGTTGAACGGACGTTTGGGAGCCGGACCCAGCCACATGTCATAGTCGATTCCTGCGGGAACGGGTTCGTCCGGTTTGACCGGGATGGAAGGACACCAACCTTGATACGAGAACACGCGGACGGTACGTATCTTGCCTAATTGCCCGCTGTGTACGAATGCCATGGCATCCTGCCAGTGCGGATCACTGCGTTGCCATTGTCCTACCTGTACAACCCGGTTGTATTTCTCGGCGGCGCGAACCATAATGTTACATTCTTCAATGCTGTTGCCTAACGGCTTTTCGCAATAAACATCCTTACCGGCTTCACAGGCGGCTACCATCTGCAGGCAGTGCCAATGGTCGGGTGTACCGACAATGACAACGTCGATATCTTTGTTATCGATCAGTTTCCGCCAGTCTTTATATAGGTTTTTAACTTTCTTGCCTGTGATTTTTTGAGTTTCGGCTGCGCGGCTGTTGAGAACTTCGTCATCGATGTCACATAGCGCGATACACTCGACTTCCGGATTCCGAAGGAAAGCTTGTAGGTCTGAAAATCCCATCCCTTTACAGCCAATCAGTCCGACGCGTATTTTGTCGTTCGCTCCTATACTTCCAGAAGTCGCGTTGATAAAGAATGGACTCATGGAAAGTCCGGCTCCTAATAAGGTCGCTTGCCGGATAAAATCTCTGCGTGTTGTCATGGTCTTATGAATTAGATATTATAAGTTGTTGAGCCAAATGTATAAATAATAGGTGAGCGATACAATAAAAACTGTGATAAAAATATAAATACGGTGGCTTTTTGGGAAAAGGAGCGTATTTTTGTATCCGGTTTGCTTTTTAAGGAAAACCTATTATTTATAAAACAGACATAAGATGATTAGAGTAACTTATTTTATTGTATGCCTTTTGCTGGGAATTACGCTGGTTTCGTGTATTCGTGACGAAGCGTTGAATGCAGAAGCGGATATATTGACTTGTACAGTGCCGGGAGATATCTTGAAACGTGATCCAATTATAGAAAATAATAAGGTAGTATTGATGGTAACGGCCGATGCCGATTTGACACATCAGGCACCTGAATTTACATTGACTCCCGGTGCAACCATTTCTCCGGCCAGCGGGACCGAACGTGACTTTACGACTCCGCAATTTTATACGGTAACTTCTGAAGATGGAAATTGGAAGAAAGAATATCAAGTTACTTATATTATTGCCGGAATTAGCTCGGAATATCATTTTGATAATGTAAAGGATTACAAGAGTTCGCTTTTGAAATATGTTTATAATATTTTCTATGAGAATGATTCTGAGGGAAAATGGGTAATGGATTGGGCCAGTGGAAATACCGGTTTTGCTTTGACTGGTGCAGGTACGGAAGATCCGGCATCATTTCCGACTTCTTCTTATGCGGAAGGAAAAATGGGCAAATGCGTAAAGTTGGAAACAAAGTCGACAGGGGATTTCGGTTCGAAGTTGGGTATGCCTATTGCTGCCGGTAATCTTTTTATGGGTACGTTTAGTGTAGGGAACGCATTGACCGACCCATTGAAAGCAACAATGTTCGGAGTTCCGTTCGAGCATATACCGCCCTACTAGAAGGGGTAGTATAAGTATAAGGCAGGTGAAGTTTATAAAGATGAGAATGGAAATATTGTAAAAGATAAAAAGGATACGTGGGATATTTATGCAATCTTTTACGAGACAGATGAAAAGACAAAAACATTGGATGCAACGAACCGTTTTGATCATCCTAATTTGATATCCATAGCTCGCATTGATGAGAAAGACCGGAAGGAAACGGATGAGTGGACGGAGTTTTATTTGCCATTTGTGACAAAGACTGGAAAAACTGTAGATAAAGATAAACTGAAAGCTGGTAAATATAATGTGGCTATTGTCTTTTCTTCCAGTATTGAAGGGGATTATTTCAGAGGTGCTGTCGGCAGTACATTGCATATCGATGAAGTGGAACTGATTCATGCAGCAGATTAAAAAAGATTATTGTGATGAGAAAGAATATTGTATCAATTTGTGTACTGGCCTTGTTGCTGGTAACGTTTTCGGTTTTTGGACAAGAAGACCGGAATAAGGGAATTATCAATTCTGCATTGATCGGTTTGGAGTATGAGGTAAAAGCCGGCTTTAACATAGGGGGAACGGCTCCGATACCATTGCCCGTTGAGATTCGTGATATAACGGGGTATAATCCTACTATGGCTGTTGCGATAGAAGGAAATGTGACAAAGTGGTTCGATCAAGAAAAGAAATGGGGAATGAGAATCGGTATTCGTTTGGATAGCAAAGGGATGAAAACGAATGCCAATGTGAAAAATTATGGAATGGAAATCATCGGTGAAGGGGGTGAACGCATAAAAGGAAATTGGACTGGATATGTGAAGACTAATGTAAAGAATACATATCTGTCTTTTCCGGTTTTGGCTACTCATCAGTTTAATCGTCGTTTCAGTATGAATCTGGGACCGTATTTTGCGTATATGTTGGAAGGTGATTTTTCCGGAAACGTGTATGATGGTTATTTGCGCGAAGGTGATCCTACCGGTAATAAGGTCGTTTTTGCCGATGGAAAAAATGCCCCTTATGACTTCTCGAAAAACCTTCGCCGTTTCCAATGGGGTGCGCAGTTAGGTGCCGAATGGCGTGCTTTTAAGCATTTGAATGTCTATGCAGACCTGACTTGGGGATTGAATGATATCTTTCAGAAAGATTTCGATACAATTACTTTCGCCATGTATCCGATTTACCTGAACGTCGGTTTCGGCTACGCTTTCTGATACAAACGTATTTTGATATATCGTTATGGCTTTCCTGATTCATAATTATGAAATGGAAAGCCATAATTTTTTTAATAAACGACATCTTTTCTATAGGGCAATCACACCAAAAGAACCCTTTTTTCTACCTTCTTTCCTCTATTGTCATTTTGATACCTTAATCAGGAAATTTGCTATTAAATAGAATGTTAAAAAATATTACCCGCAAGAATGATTTCCAAAAGAGGCCCTATTCATTCAAATTCGATGGGATAGATGTGTTGTTTTGATATTTAATACCTATATTTGTCCGAATAATTTTTTAGTCCAATATATTTTGAATTACCATGAAAGAAAACACTAAGAAGGGTGTAACCCGTCGAGAGTTTCTCGGCCTTTCCGCTCTTGGATTGGCAAGTTTGACTATCCTGCCCAGCTGGGCTGTAAATGGGGTGCGTATCGCACCGAGTGATCGTGTCGTTTTGGGGTTTGTCGGATTAGGGCAACAAGGTTTATCCGATTTCAAGAGTTTTTCTACTTGTCCTGGGGTGCAGGTTGCTGCCTGTTGTGACGTGGATTCTTTGAAACGTGAACGTTTCAAACGTCGTGTCGAAGCTTGGCAGAAGTCTCTGAATGTGGCTCCCCGTTGCGATATGTATGAATTTTATGAAGATGTGCTGGACCGTAAGGATATCGACGTGATTGAAGTGGCAACACCTGACCACTGGCATGCATTGGTTGCTATCCATGCTTGTCAGAGCGGCAAGGATGTTTATTGTCAGAAGCCGTTGGCTTATACGATTACGGAAGGTTTGGCTGTCGCTCGTGCCGTACGCGATAATAATCGTGTGTTCCAGATCGGTAGCCAGCAGCGTTCGAGCAAGGAGTTCCAGGATGCGATCGCCTTGGTTCGTGCCGGTAAGATCGGCCATATCGAAAAGATATACGCCCGTGTTGGCGAACCACCCAAGCCATTGGACTTGCCGGAAATGGATGTCCCTGGTAATCTGAATTTCAATCAGTGGATGGGACCGTTGAACGATCCGAAGATTCATTATCATCCTGATCTTTGTCCTCCTATCTCTCTTGAACCCGAACAGAACGAGAAGTTGTGGGGGGCATGGCGCTGGTATCAGGAAACCGGAAACGGATATACAGCCGATTGGGGGGCTCATATGTTCGATATTGCACAGGCGGCCATCGGTATGGACGGCTCCGGTCCAGTAGAGTTTATCCCGAAAGGATATGAAGGCACAGAATATGCGACGATGAAATATGCTAATGGTATCGTGATGACCGAACAACCTTATCGTGAAGATAATGCCAACGCGCAAGGTATCAAGTTTATCGGCGATAAGGGGTGGTTGAAAGTCGCTCGCGGTTATATCGAATGTTCCGATCCTTCCTTGTTGCCGAAAGAGGAAAAGAAAGTCGGGAAGGGAGAATATGAAGTAAGCTCTCCGCATATGCAGAACTTTATCGATTGCGTTCGTTCACGCCGGAATCCGATTGCTCCGGTTGAAGTCGGTTGTAGTACGAATACGCTTTGCTGCTTGCAAAACATTGCCCGTGAACTGGGACGTCCTGTTCATTGGGATCCGGCAACGTTGAGCTTTAATGGCGATAGGGAAGCCGAATCACATCGTTTGTACTGGTACGAATACAGAAATCCGTACAAATTGCCGTATTATGACAAATAAGATAAGGTAAGAGGTAAAGGAAAGTCCCGGAATAAAGTTTCGGGACTTTTTTATATATTTTTTAGTCCGGATAGTGATTATTCCGTTCGCTCTGTTTAATTTTGCCAAATCCAGACAAAAAACATAATGTATCATGAAAACTAATCAACTATTTCTTTTGACAGGTTTGGCAGCCGTAACTCTTCCTGCCTGTGTCCAAAAGGACAAAAAAGGGGTGTCGGAGAAGCCTATGAATATTCTCTATATCATGTGCGATGATCATTCTTATCAGACAATTAGTGCTTACGATCATCGTTTTATTGAAACTCCGAATATCGACCGGATTGCTAATGAAGGCGTACGGTTTACGAACAGTTTCGTCGCCAACTCTTTGAGCGGTCCCAGTCGTGCCTGTTTACTGACGGGCAAGCATAGCCATAAGAATGGCTTTACCGACAATACGAAACGTTTTGACGGCAGCCAGCAGACATTCCCGAAGTTGTTGCAACAAGCCGGCTATCAGACTGCAGTTGTAGGGAAGTGGCATTTGACTTCCGATCCTACCGGTTTCGATTACTGGAATATCTTGATCGGACAGGGGGATTATTATAATCCGTACTTTATCGATAACGGAGAGAAAAAGCAGATCGAAGGCTATGCTACGAACATCACGACGGACTTAGCTTTGGACTGGCTGGATAACAAACGTGATAAGAATAAACCTTTCTGTCTCTTGCTCCACCACAAAGCGCCCCATCGTACCTGGATGCCGGATACCTGTGATTTGGATTTGTATGAAGATGTCGTTTACCCGGTTCCCGAAACATTTTATGACAAATATGAAGGACGTATTGCCGCATCCGAACAGGAAATGAATATTATCAAGGATATGGATCTCGTCTATGACTTGAAGATGGCAGATAAGGAAAATGAGATTCATACGACTACCGGCCTTGAAGAAAATGGCCGTAATTTATATAACCGGATGACTCCGGCTCAAAAGGCAGCTTGGGACAAACATTATGATCCTATTATTAAGAAATTCAAGGAACAGAAGTTGACGGGGAAGGCGTTGGCTGAATGGAAATACCAACAGTACATGCACGATTATATGCGTGTGATCCATTCCGTAGACCGTAATGTAGGGCGTGTGTTGGATTATATGGAGAAAAGCGGTTTATTGGAAAATACTATTATCGTTTATACTTCCGACCAGGGATTCTATATGGGTGAACATGGCTGGTTCGACAAACGTTTCATGTATGAAGAATCTTTCCGTACACCGATGTTGGTTCGTTTTCCCGGCGGTGTTAAAGGCGACATCCCCGAAATGGTCCAGAATATCGACCATGCAGCGACTTTCCTTCAAGTGGCGGGCGTCCCTGTTCCCGAAGATATCCAGGGTGATTCTTATTTGCCTTTGTTGAAAGGTGAAAAGCCGAAAGATTGGCGTACTTCTTTATATTATCATTTTTACGAGTATCCGGCGGAACACGCTGTAAAACGTCATTATGGTGTTCGTACCGACCGCTATAAATTAATCCATTTCTATAATGATATCGATGTGTGGGAACTTTATGATCTGCAAAACGATCCGATGGAAATGCATAATATCTATAATGAACCGGGCAATGAAGCCTTGATCGACAGTCTGAAAACCGAACTGAATAAATTGCAGGAACAGTACGACGATCCGATTGAAACGGAGTTGGCAACTGCGAAGAAATAAGATAGAAATAACAAAAAAGGCATTCAGAAATGAATGCCTTTTTTGTTATTTACCATAAGGTTGTGGAGCATATCGGACTCGAACCGATCACCTTCAGACTGCCAGTCTGACGCTCTAGCCAGATGAGCTAATGCCCCGTGTGACTTATTTTCAAGTGCAAATATAGGGCTTTTCCTGATATAACCACTATCTTTGCCATAGATTTTTATAAAAAATAAGATGATTGTTTATAATACAACGTTCCATATAGAAAAAGATATTCTGGATGAAAGTTTGGATTATCTGAAAAAACAGTATATCCCGAAAGCCGTGGAGAGCGGTTTCCTACAGCGGCCATGCCTGCGACGTGTGATGCAGGCTGAAGAAGGAGAAGGCATCAGTTTCTCCGTCCAGTTTCATGTTAAGAATGTCGATACGTTGAATTTCTGGTTGCAGAATGAAGGAAATAACCTTCACCGCGCATTGGTTGCTCGTTTCGGTCATAAAATTGCCGGCTTTAGTACTTTACTGGAAGAGATAGATTGGGAGAAATGACGAAAGACCGTGTCATATTGGGCATTGATCCTGGGACGATTGTGATGGGTTACGGAGTGCTGACGATTGAAGGAAACAAACCCAAACTGGAAGCTATGGGGATACTCCAATTGAATAAATACGAGGATCATTATTTGCGGCTCCGTAAGATTTTTGAGCGGGTCTTGGGACTTATCGATCAGTATCATCCGGATGAACTGGCCATTGAAGCTCCGTTTTTCGGGAAGAACGTACAGAGTATGTTGAAATTGGGGCGTGCACAGGGAGTCGCTATGGCTGCCGCACTCGAACGGGATATCCCGATATTTGAATATGCCCCGCTAAAGATCAAGATGTCCATTACCGGAAATGGGAATGCTGCAAAAGAACAAGTGGCCGGGATGTTACAGCGCTACCTGCATATTCCGGAAGCATCCATGTTGCCGCAATTGGATGCGACAGATGGATTGGCAGCTGCCGTTTGCCATTATTTCCAGACGAATAATCCGGTACAGGAAAAGAAATATACTGGATGGAAGGACTTTATTGCAAAGAATCCGGGCAAAGTCCGTTGAAACAAAAAAGGATGCCTGCAATTACAGGCATCCCCTTCTCATAGACACACTTCTCTATGTATGTTGAATACACAGTGATCTATACGATTCCTTGTGCCATCATAGCTTTGGCTACTTTCATGAAGCCTGCAATGTTCGCACCTTTCACATAGTTGATATATTGATCCTCTGTTCCATGTTCGACACATTGTTGGTGGATAGCGCTCATGATCTGATGCAATTTGTCATCGACTTCGGCAGCTGTCCACGAAATATGCATGGCGTTCTGAGTCATTTCCAGACCGGAAGTAGCGACACCGCCGGCGTTGACAGCCTTACCCGGAGCAAAAAGTTGTTTGTGCTCGATAAACAGGTCGACAGCTTCAGCTGTACATCCCATGTTGGATACTTCGGCTACGCATGATGTCTTGTTCTCGATCAGCTTGCGTGCATCGTCTGCGTCCAGCTCGTTCTGGGTGGCACAAGGCAGTGCGATATCCACTTTCTGTTCCCAGGGTTTCTTGCCGGGATAGAAGGTCGAACCGGGGAATTCTTCGGCGTAAGGAGCTACAATATCATTACCTGAGTTACGCAGTTCCAGCATATAATCGATCTTTTTTCCGGAAATGCCGTCCGGATCATAGATATAGCCGTCCGGGCCGGAGATCGTGACGACTTTTGCACCCAGTTCGGTAGCCTTTGTGGCAGCTCCCCAAGCGACGTTTCCGAAACCGGAGATAGCAACAGTCTTACCTTTAATATCTATACCATGAGTTTCCAACATTTGGTGAACGAAGTAGAGGGCACCGAAACCGGTTGCTTCGGGACGGAGGATAGAGCCGCCGAATTCCATACCTTTACCAGTGAACGTACCGGTGTTTTCGCGAGCCAGTTTCTTATACATACCATACATATAACCGACTTCACGTCCTCCTACGCCGATGTCACCCGCCGGAACATCGCGGTCCGGTCCGAGGTTACGCCATAATTCGAGGATGAATGCCTGGCAGAAACGCATGATCTCCGCATCACTTTTTCCGCGAGGAGCAAAGTCGGATCCCCCTTTACCACCGCCCATCGGCAATGTTGTCAAAGCGTTTTTGAAAGTCTGTTCGAATCCTAAGAACTTCAGGATGGACAGGTTGACAGAAGGATGGAAGCGGATGCCGCCCTTGTACGGGCCGATCGCGTTGTTGAATTGCACACGATATCCCAAGTTGACTTGTATTTCCCCTTTGTCGTCTACCCAGGGCACACGGAAGGTGAAAATACGTTCCGGTTCAACCAATCGTTCGATGATTTTAGCTTTCTCGAATTCGGGATGCTGGTTGTACACTTCTTCAATTGAAAGAAGAACTTCTTTTACTGCTTGCAAATACTCCTTTTCGCCCGGATGTTTTGCTTCCAGTGCTGATAAGATTACTTCTGTCTTCATAGTATATAATTTCTTTTTAAGATAACATTCTGTTTGCAAATATAGGGAATAGCCTGGGTTGACAAAATGTTTTGCTTACTTTTTGATAGTTCTTTTTATGTTTTTGAACAATGTTCTTTAAGTGAAAATCCGGATTCCTACGGATGGGATTCCGGTTTCACTTTGTGCCAGGAAATGTGTGGTGCTGTTGGCACAGCCGTTTCCTTGCTGTGAAACGTTTGTGCCATATAGGTGAAATGCTTGTGCCATGCTGAGGGAACGGATGTGCCACTTGCTCAAATCTTGTCACATGCTTTCGGTTGATTGTTTTTTTCCTTACATTTGAGGCCGTTAATTCTATCGAATCATTATGAGCGGAATACCGGACTTTAAGAACCTTGTGTTTAAAGACACATCATTCGCCAATCTAATGAATAAGCGTATATATAATGTATTGCTTATCGCTACTAAATACGATGCCTTCATGCTGGAGGACGATGGGCGGGTGGACGAGCAGATATTCAACGAATATACGTCACTAAGCCTTCGTTACCCGCCTCGTTTCACACAGGTGACGACAGAGGAGGAGGCACTGGCTGAGTTGAAAGACCGTAACTTCGAACTGATCATCTGCATGCCGAATATGGATAACCGCGATATCTTTGCGGCGGCGACGGAGATCAAGATTCATTACCCCAATATACCGATCGTGGTCCTCACCCCATTCTCCAAGGAGGTATCCAAGCGGATTGCCAATGAAGATTTGAGTGCGATCGACTATGTGTTCAGCTGGTTGGGAAATGCGGAGCTGTTGCTCGCCATAATCAAGCTGATCGAGGACAAGATGAATGCGCCGGACGATACGGCCAGTGTCGGTGTGCAGATTATCTTGTTGGTGGAAGATTCCGTCCGTTTCTATTCTTCGGCTTTGCCGCATCTGTATAAATTTGTATTGGAACAGAGCCAGATGTTTGCTAAAGAGGCGTTGAACGACCATCAGCGTACACTTCGTATGCGTGGGCGTCCCAAGATCAAGTTGGCGCGTACCTATGAGGAGGCTGTCCGCATCTTCAACCAGTACCGCGATAATATGCTGGGGATCATCTCGGACATGAGCTTCATGCACGACGGAGTGAAAGATCCTTACGCCGGATACAAGTTCGGGCAGTATGTGCGGAAGACCGGCCTGATCATCCCTTTTGTCTTGGAATCGTCGGAGGCAAGCAACAAAGTGTATGCGAAAGAACTGGGAGCTTCCTTTATCGACAAAAATTCCAAGAGTTATCCGCAGGATCTGAGGAAGAAGATCATGCAGCGTTTTGGTTTCGGCGATTTCGTCATCCTGAATCCACAGACGAAGGAGGAGATCATGCGCATCAAGGACTTGAAGGATTTGCAAAAGAAGGTCTTTCAGATACCGGACGATTCGCTGGTTTATCATCTGAGTCGTAACCATTTTTCCCGCTTCTTCTATTCCCGTGCCATGTTTCCGCCGGCAGAGGTGTTGAAGCGTGTGGATGTGAGCGACTACAAGGATATGGATGAGGCGCGCAAGCTGATTTTCGACTTGATCGTGCAGTACCGTCGGATGAAGAATTCCGGTGTTGTTGCAGTCTATCAGAAGGAGCGCTTCGACGAATATAGTAACTTTGCCCGTATAGGCGACGGTTCGCTGGGAGGAAAGGGCAGGGGCCTGGCGTTTATTGGGGCGATGGTAAAGCGTTATCCCAAGTTGGAACACGATCACTTTGCTGTGACCATTCCGAAGACGGTCGTGATCTGTACAGACATCTTCGACGAATTTATGGAGACAAACGAACTGTATCCGGTCGTACTGAGTGAAGTGGATGACGAAACGATCCTGAAATATTTCCTGCGTGCCAGCCTTCCCGCCCGTCTGATTGAAGACCTGATGGCGTTTTTCGATGTTGTCAAAAGTCCGATTGCCGTCCGTTCGTCTAGTCTTCTGGAAGATTCCCATTATCAACCGTTCGCTGGGATTTATTCTACTTACATGGTACCCAAGCTGGAAGATAAATATGATATGCTCCGTACGTTAAGCGACGCGATCAAAGCAGTCTACGCTTCTGTCTTTTATCGTGACAGCAAGGCATATATGACGGCGACATCGAACCTTATCGACCAGGAAAAGATGGCGATCGTTCTACAGGAAGTAGTAGGGAACCGGTATAATGACCGTTTCTATCCTACTATCTCTGGTGTCGCACGTTCGTTGAATTTCTACCCGATTGGAAATGAAAAGGCGGAAGACGGAATTGCCAATATTGCTTTGGGGCTTGGAAAATATATCGTAGACGGAGGACAGACTTTACGTTTCTCTCCTCGTCATCCGCACAATATTTTGCAGATGAGTACGATGGACTTTGCGCTCCGTGAGACTCAAACTCGTTTTTATGCACTTGACTTGAAGAATCTGGCAGATCAGTTTTCTGTGGATGATTCGTTTAATTTGCTTCGTCTAAATCTGAAAGACGCGGATGCGGACGGTTCTCTGAAGTTTATTGTTTCGACATACGATCCTTATGATCAGGTTATTCGTGACGGTTACTATCCTGGCGGGCGTAAGATATTGTCTTTTGTGAATGTTCTTCAACATGAGGTTTTTCCGTTGGCCGATACGCTCGATCAGATACTGCATGTCGGACAGGATGAGATGGGGCGGCCTATCGAGATTGAGTTTGCGGTAAATATAGATCCGCAGAATCCCGGTTTCGCTACATTCTATCTGTTGCAAGTTCGCCCGATCGTGGATAACAAGGAGGTAATGGAAGAAGACCTGACGCTTGTGGAACAAGAGGATACAATACTTACATCGACTAGCGTTTTGGGACATGGCATTGTGACGGATGTGCAGGATATTATATATGTAAAGACCGGTGCTTTCTGTTCCTCCAACAACCAGTCGATAGCCTATGATATCGAGAAGATGAACCGCCAGTTCACAGGAGAAGAAAAGAATTATGTTTTGGTTGGTCCTGGTCGTTGGGGAAGTAGTGACTCCTGGCTGGGCATTCCGGTGAAATGGCCTCATATCAGCAATGCACGTGTTATAGTGGAATGTGGGCTGGAGAATTATCGTGTCGATCCGAGCCAGGGAACGCATTTTTTCCAAAATCTGACTTCGTTTGGTGTCGGTTACTTTACGATCAACCCGTTTAAGGGTGATGGCTGGTTTGATGAGGGATATCTGAATTCCTTACCAGCGGTGGAGGAAACCGAATACCTTCGCCATGTCCGTTTCGATAAACCGGTCGTAATCAAGATGGACGGCAAGAAGAGTTTGGGAGTGGTGTTGAAACCGTTTTAGTCTTTCTTTTTGATGAAATCCGAAGGATAGTTTACCGTGTTGATCACCTCCCCGTCTTTTAGGCGAATCCAGGTTCTGAAATTGGTTGATCCTTCAGTCATCTCGATTACGCGGGCACCGTTGCTCAGGTTGTTGTATACCGTGTCGCCACCGGTGTAACGGCCGTAGGCAAGCAGGATGCCTTTCCAGAAAACAGCATAGTCGTCATCATGATCGTGTCCGACAAATACACCTAAGATATCCCCCATTTCCTTCATCGAGGCAAACATGCCGGAGTTCAGTTGCGGAGCGCAGGCTTTTTCTTTTCGGGTTCCGACCAGGATGGCCGTTTCATCTGATGCGGCCTGGTTGTATTCCGGCAGGGCGATGTGGAAGAATGCCAGCGAGGGCAGGGGAGTGCCGCCGTTTTGCTTTGTGTATTTCGCGCTGTTTTCGCGGTACCATCGGATCTGGTCAAACTTGATGTAATCATAGCCGCCTATTCCCTTGATCTGTGAATATGAGTGAGAGTCCATACAATACAGGATGGCTGCGTCTTTCTTTCCATCGGACGATTTCAAGGGAAGAATAAAGTTGGTCGCTCCTGTGACTCCTGCCACGGAATCGGTCAGGTTGTAAGGTATTGTCTGTATGATATCGAATAGCTGAGTACGGGTAAGTCCCTGTTCGTCATCGTGATTGCCGAATGTCACTCCGAAGGGTATTTGGCGGTTGGCCGCTAAGTTCAGGATTGTGCGCATCCCTTCCTCTGCCGGTTGACCGTAGATGACATCACCTGTGAATAGCACTAAGTCCGGTTTTTCCGCATCCAGCACTTCGTTGATGCGTTCGAGAGAAACGGCTGACTTGGGATTCCCGTGAATGTAATGTACGTCCGTGAACTGTACGATTTTGAACTTGCCGTCTTTATTGAATTTCAAGACGGGTTTCTGTGTGTAGCCTGGTTGTAGGCATCCGAGCACAAGTGAAAGGATAATAAGAAGTTGTTTCATCTTTAGATGGTTTTTGTTTATGAATGGTTTACTCGATCGTGATGTCGAATTGATCGTATGAGTCTGTTCTCCAAGCCTTTTCGGATGTCAGGGGGGAAAGTGCGAATAGGGGGGAGAATGTCTTTATCTTGATCGTCTTTCCATCCGGCATAAACTCCATGATGCGGAGCCAGCAGTCTCCCCCGTTGCCATGCCATTGACCGTCGGCGGTCTGGGCGTTGAACATCATTTGGGCTACATTCTTGCCTGTGCTGTTTTTGTCAGTCCTGAAGCTGACATTGCCCTTGTAGTCTGCTATCTCGCATTCATGTCCGCATATCACCATGCTGATGTTGGAGGAAGGATAGACCAGTTTCTGCCAGATGGCTTCTCCGTAATTGGCGGGTGATATTTTGTAGCTTTCCTTGATGTGACGTTTGGCTTCCGGTGACATATAGGAGTGTGTCAGCAGGATCACTTTATGATTTTTGTATTTGGCTTTACCGGCAACTTTGGCCGCCCATTCGATCGCCTCGTCACGCGGAGCAAATTCGAGTGATATGACCAATAGTTTTCCCCATGTGTCTGTCTCGAACTCATAAGCTGCATTTTCAAGAGTCGGAATACCTTGATAGTTCAGGCCTGTCTCGACCAATGACTTTTTCCAGCAGCTATTCCGCTCGGAAGGGAAATAATCAGGAAGGTGACAGAGGCGGTTTTCTGCTTTCTCATATCCGTAATCGTGATTTCCGGTACAAATGACATAAGATATTTTGTCGTCGAGCCGTTCAAATGCTCTGGATGCAGCCTGCCATTGTTCTTCGCTTGTTTGATTTCCGTTTATGCCGTCCGGAATCCGTATCTCGTTCTGCTCAACCAAATCACCGGTACACAGAACTCCCTTGATGTTCAAAGGTTCGATGCTGTTGGCAACCCAAGCTGTCTGTAGCTCGAATAGCGGTTGGTTAGCATTGAACTTGTTATAACTCTGCGGATCAGGCAGCAGGATCATGGAAAAAGAATGCTTGTCGGATAGTTGAGGCCGGACAGGGTAGATCTGGGCTGTTAGAGAAACTGTGTTTAGTAGTGCGGCTACAACAATTGAATAGATTTTAGATTTTGTCATAGGAAGAAGTTTATTGTTTGAACAAAGATACTA
>ENA-UERU01000741-UERU01000741.1-human-gut-metagenome-genome-assembly--contig:-NODE-741-length-23378-cov-4.380370_pt1 | contig 23378 bp, 19 predicted proteins | sample MGYA00242988_ERZ507989 | MGnify/ENA primary metagenome ERZ507989 (study PRJEB26167, sample SAMN06115519) | human gut metagenome | host: Homo sapiens | place: China:Hunan | collected 2015-08-21 | study...
GTTGTATCTTCCGGTGTGCGTGTTCGTATAAAAGAAAGCAACTTACCGCATGCTTTGAAAATTACGGAAAGCTCGGCCTGTGTCCCGACGACACTGTTTTTGGTATGAAGCCCCCCACTTTTTTCGAGCGGAACAAATATTATCTGGCCCTGTTTTTCTCTTTGATGGCACTGGCCGTCATCTATGTGATATGGCTCCGGAGGGCGCTGCATGAGAGGAGCAGGCGGCTGGAGATCATGAGGAGCTATAGCAGTCTGGTCGAAAACATGCCCGTTCTCTATGCCCGTGTCGAGCTCATATTCGACCCCGGTGCCCGGATTATCGACTATGTCTACCGGGAAGTGAATCCCACTTTCGAGAAATACATCCTGCCCAAAGAAAAAATACTGGGAAAGAAATACAGCGAACTCAATCCGGATTATTCGCCGGAACTGCCCGACAGGTACAGCGAACTGAATGACAACAGGCAAATAACCTTTCAGTATTATCTGGAGAAGACGAAAACTCATCTGACCGTCATCTCCATACATTCCAAAACGAAAGGCTGCGTCGATGTCTTTGGTGTGGACAATACCGAACTGGTGCTGACGCAGCAAATGCTGAAATCCACCAACCATAAGTTGTCCGCCGCCCTCGACGCTGCCGACATGACCCCTTGGAAATGGGATTTGCGGACCGGCCTCCTCTCGTGCAACGTCAGCCACGACTTGTACGTCACCGAAGAGGAGGTGACGCATGACGGCAACCTGATTATCGTGCCCACCTCCGCCTGTTTCGCGAAAATCTGCGATGAAGACCGCGAACGCGTGCGGGACGCCTTCGAGCGCCTCGCCAATGGCGAAACGCAGAAAATGCGCGAGGAATATCGGGTAGGCAGACAGTGGCTTCCTTCCCCGCAACAGAATGAATGGGTAGAAGTGCGCGCAGCCGTGGACGAGCGCGACGCTAACGGAAAACCGCTGAGCCTTATCGGCACTTCGATGACCGTCACCCAACGAAAGGAAATGGAGGAAGCGCTCGTACAGGCAAAGGTGAAAGCCGAGGAGGCGAACACGCTCAAATCTTCTTTCCTCGCCAACATCAGCCACGAAATACGCACTCCCCTCAACGCCATTGTCGGCTTTTCCTCGCTGCTGGTGTCGGCGGAAAGGGGGATTTCGGAAGAGAAACAGGAATATATCAACATCATTGAAACCAACAACACCCTCCTGTTGCAGCTTATCAGCGATGTGCTCGACCTTTCGAAGATCGAAGCCGGAACGATGGAGTCCGACTACGCCCCGATAGATGTGCACGGCCTGTTTATCGAACTCGAAGATACGTTCCGGTTGAGGAATAAAAAGTCCGGCATCTGTATCTGCTATCACCGCCGGACGACCGAATGTGTCGTAAAGGCGGACCGTAACCGTCTGGTACAGGTGATGATGAATCTGATGAATAATGCTGTGAAGTTTACCGGGGAAGGCAGCATTGAGTTCGGGTTTGATGTGCGCGAAGACGGTTTCCTGCATTTCTATGTCACCGACACCGGTTGCGGGATACCGGAGGAACGGTTGGAAGAAATCTTCGGGAATTTTGTCAAACTCAACAGCTTTGTGCAGGGCACGGGACTCGGACTCACCATTTGCCGGGCAATCGTCGAAAGGATGGGAGGAAAGATCGGTGCTGTCTCACGGCTGGGTCAGGGGAGTACTTTTTGGTTCACGCTGCCTTATACGGCCAACGAAGAGAAGGTTTGAAAGGGACGTGGCGTGACGGAAATATACTTGCTTCCCGAAGAATGGGACTTTTTAGTCAGCCCCTTCCCGAAGGGAGGGGAAGCCATGCGGATAGTCAGCTCGAATCAAGGCTCCCCCAAGAAACGGAAGATGAGCCCTACTTGCGCCGGAGTGAGCAGGATGGCTTTCTCGGAATATCCCGTGCGGGCGAGTTCGTTTTGTAGTGCCGTGTTCTTGGCGATCCAGCTGCGGAGAGTGCGGCGTGCGGAGGCGGGCTGTATGTGGGGCAGGTAGAGAGTGGCCAGTTGGCTTTTGCTGTATGCCTGTATGCGGGGCAGGGTTGCATTTTCTTCGGAAGTTGGTTTCATGATTTTTGCTTTCATTGTCTTTTGATATTGCTTTTATATCTTTTCTATATTTTTTTCTTTCATTTTCGTTGCCAATGTAAAGGTACGCCTTTTTTAGTCGTTTGGTGTTGCTTTGTACAGAAGTCCTTGGAGGCAGTATTTGTGCGAGGCCGTGCCGACTGGTGCTCTTCCGTTACAAGTCGTTACATCGTGTATCCGGACTTTTTTGCCATCGCCTACTTTTGTCACCGTAATCGATTGCACATAGAAAACTTACATCAACCATTAAAAAAAGAAAGGAAAACAACCTTATGCCATTAATTTACAAACCTTACCAGGCGAATATCGCCAACAAAGCGGGACAGAAACTGTATTACCCCCGCCTCGTGAAATTCTCGAAAATGGTCAACACGCAGAAGATGGCGGAGCTGATCGCCGAGAAGGCTTCTCTGACACCGGGTGATGTCCACAACGTGATTCGAAACTTGATGTCCGTGATGCGTGAACATTTACGATGATCGCCAAAGCCGGAGGAAAGGGAGTCGTGTTGGAAAGTAAAGTCAGCAGTTCGCAGATCGTTTCGCTGCGCTGTCAGTTTACTCCCGAATATACCCGTTCTGCCGATGGCGTCACTACCCGTGCACTGACTTCCGGAGTAGAATTTGTCCACGTCAAGGACGTAGCGGGCGGCTTTGTGGACGACGATGATAAAAATCATTCGGGAGGCGGAGACAACCCCGGCGGAGGAAGCACTCCCGGAGGCGACGACGATGAGGCTCCGGACCCAACCGTTTAATGAGGCTGAATCGCTGACTCACTAATGCATGATCGGTTCCCTTATTAAATTGCTCCATTCACTCTGTTTTTTAACTCTAAAGAAGGAAGCTATGAAATTATTTTTAGAAAAGTTATTGGATATTTTGGAAGCACTCTTGCGCTTCCGTCGTCGGAAAGCTAAAAAGACGGGAGATTCATAAACCGACCTCCTCTCTTAAAAACTAGAGAATCCCCTTTTATTTAAAACCGTATCTGTCTATGATATGGGGTTGAATAAAGGGGGTTTTTGTATGTGAATAGGTAGTGGAATTTAATTCATTTCATTTCTTGTGCGAAATGATTCATACCTGCTCTGAGATGTAGGATTTATGGAAAAGTGTATTATCAAAAAATGGGGTCACCTATACCCCTGTTTGCTACATTATGTTTTTTGAGCCCGATAATGCGGTAGTTGGAGAATTTTGACATCTATAAAAGAATATCCCGGCAGATTGGATAACAGTCAACCGTCCAATCATAAAAAGGGCTGCCCCAATTCTGCTTGGGAGCAGCCCTTCTTGCTTTTTCCGGTTTATCTCTAATGCATTTTATTTAATCAGATAGACTTTTTGAAGATAAACCCTTTTGTTGTGTGCTTTTGGGGGATGAGCCACCTTACGGCATTTCTGTTTCCATTTGGAATTTCCGGCTTACCTTCATCAGGTTAATGATGTAAGTCACTACATTTTGAGCTTCCTGCACCATGGTCAGATAAACCATACTTACCCGGATACTGCCCGACTGGCTTTGGATGCGCTGCAACTCTTTGCGTTTCAGTTGCGATAGCTGTCCGTTGAGGTCGTTGGCACGGCGGGCATATCTGGAAGAAGCGCTATTGCATATGGGCATACTGGATGCGCTGATTGTGCCTGAAGAATATAGAGAACAGGCGCTGGCGTTGGATGCGGGGGTATGTGACCGTTATATTTTCAGTGATGCCGCATATGTAAGAAATAACATTATGGATTTTCTGGATGTAGACAACGAAGAGGGAGATATTCTTCTGTACCAGAATGTTTCCCGTATATTAACAGCAATCGGCTGGAAGGAACAGGATGAAGAGACGATAAGTGAGTCTATAGAAAAAAACAGGACATGGATCGATAAAAGAGGAAACTATGGAATCGGAATCATAGAAGGAACGGTTACGAAAAATTATACGCCATGTTTTATAGGAGCTTATGCAAGAGAGCAGTATCGCATAAAGAAGATACAGGAACTAGAAGCAGAGTGTCGGAGGCTGGAAGATACCATTCAAATAGCGGAAGACGAAATTACACAATTAAAGCAAAGGAAAAGCTGTCTGGAAACAGAGTGGAAATCATTTCCGAAAGAACAGGATCTGAAAGTGGCAGCAAAAGAATTAGAAAAGAAAACGAATATTCTGGAAGAAATAGAGTGTAAAGTACAGATCCAGAAAGGTATTGTAGAAAAAGAACGAAAAAGTCTGGATGCAGTTCGGCTGCGGGTGCAGGAAGTATGTCAGAAGTGTTATCTGCCTCCGCGTCTGGATGTGTTTACGGAAGCAGAAGAATCCTTGACCGAGTATAAAGAAGAGTTGATGAAAGTACAGATTTCCTATGGAAATTATATAAATGGAATCAGTTATGCCAAGGTGCAGAAGGAATATCTGGAAGGAATAGACGGTGATTTGGATGATATTCGCTATGATTTGAATCATATGATACGAAATGAACGGGAAAAGCGGGGAAGTCTGAATTCAGTGATGGAACAGCTTGCTTTGACGGATTATGAGGAAATCAGGGAGCGATTGGAACATTGCATAGAGCGATTGGAGAAACTGCCGTCAGAGATTGAGGCTAGTGTTACACAAAGCTCTCATTTGGAAACAAAAGAAAAACAATTTATAGAAAAACTGGGAGATATAGAAGTTTCAGTTGGAAAGTACAGACAGCAGAAAGACAGATTTTGCACTGCTTTTGAAATGGAATATCAGCTTGGATATGTAGAGTGTCCGTTTGCGGTAAGCGACGATGCGGAAGAACGGGCGGAGAAGATATGCAGGATGTTTATGGGGAGATTCGGAAATAAAAGGCACAGTGAGATTTTGGAGAATCTGCAAAATGTATATCATATGAATAGGGGATATCTGTTGGAATATCAGGTTACGCTGCAGTCATTATTTGAAGAACTGGATGAGGAGAGCGGAGTTTTCGACACAAGTATGAGACGAATCGATATTTCTGCTAAGTATAGAGGAATCACGATCAAGTTTAAAGAACTGATTGCCAGAATGAAGGAAGATGCAGAGGTACAGCGCCGGCTTTTGAGTGATAAGGACAGAGAGTTATTTGAAGATATTCTTGCCAATACGATCAGTAAGAAAATTCGCGGAAAAATCCAGGCCAGTAAGCGATGGGTTGAGAAGATGAACACATTGATGGAGTCTATGAAGACTTCCAGCGGACTTACGCTGAGTCTGCGTTGGAAAAATAAGCGGGCGGAGAAAGAAGAACAGCTGGATACGAGGGAACTTGTAGAACTTCTGCAAAAAGATGCCGAAATTATGCGTCCGGAAGAGGCGCAGCAGTTATCCGGACATTTTCGCTCTAAGATCGAAGAGGCAAGAAAATCTGCAAATGATCTGGGAAATGTGCAGTCTTTTCATGCGATTATGAGAAATGTGCTGGATTATCGTCAATGGTTTGAGTTTCAATTGGAATGTCAAAAAACAGGAGAAAAGAAAAGGGAGCTGACAGATCGCGTATTCTTTACTTTTAGCGGCGGAGAAAAGGCGATGTCGATGTACGTGCCGCTATTTTCGGCAGTAGTAGCAAAATATGCAGGGGCAAGACAGGATGCTCCGTATTTGATTTCCTTGGACGAGGCATTCGCGGGAGTAGATGAAATGAATATTCGGGACATGTTCCGGCTGATGGTGGAGTTTGACTTTAATTTTATGATCAACTCACAGATTCTCTGGGGAGATTATGATACGGTTCCGGCTTTGGCAATCTATCAGCTTGTTCGCCCGGAGAATGCGAAATATGTTACGGTTATTCGGTATATCTGGAATGGAAATATAAAAAGTATGGTAACAGAAAAGGACTTGAGTCATGGATAAAACAGAAACAAACGATCTGTTAGAAGAATGCATGCTGTATTTCAAGGCGCGTCCGGTATATAAAAAACTATTTCTGAAAATGCGGGATAAATATGCCGGTCTTGGCCACTTTGGGGGAACGGCGATGCTTACGTCGCTGAGCAGAGAAGAGAAAAGTCAATTAGGAGGATTTTTTCAAAGGGATTATACAAGTAATAAGACAATAACAATTTCTGCGGATTTAATGAAAAAATGTTTGGAATCCAGTAAATTTGCGGGATTAACCTGGGAATTGATTCTGGAAACTTATTTTGGAGAGCCGCTGCAGGTAAAAAAGGAAATCGAACTGGCAGAGTCGAAAAGGCGAGAAGATTATTTTGCGGAGATACTGGAAAGTATTTCGGATGAAAGCGGACGAGAATGGCTGCGCAGCATATTGGAGGAAAAGAAAGAGGGATATTTGCTTATTACGCAGTTATACAAAGAAAGCCCGGAGGAATTGAGGAGCATTCTAACGTATGTAACGACAGGGATTGCAAAATTGAAAGTGTTTCAAGATAAAAAGCAGAAAGAATTGTTAGCTGTGTTTTCGGCAAATGTCACAGGAAATCCCCATTATTTTGATGAAGGGAAGACAGGGGAAAAACTACTCTTTAATTATCTTGGAGAAAGGAATTTCGATTTAAAACAAGAAGGACTTTCCAGAGCAGAGTATAAAAACAGAATCTATTATGAGGCAGGGATTTTGAAAGATGAAGTATCGAATGATGCGCTGGCATATGGGATTCACGGATGGAAACCGGACGGCGGTTTACATGAAGGCATTGAAGGTTTTCTTGAGAATAGAGAGCCTGTAAAATTGACGTTACAGACGATTGGAAGATTAGAGAAGGTCTGTGGACAGAGTAGTCAGGTATACGTTGTGGAAAATCCGGCAGTATTTTCTGTATTGATAAGGGAGTATCCGCAGCGGACTGTGATCTGCGGGAATGGGCAATTACGTCTGGCGGTACTTATTCTTATGGATAAATTTTCGTGCGACACTGTTTTTTGGTATGCGGGGGATTTTGATCCGGAGGGGCTTTTGATCGCACAGAAATTAAAGGTCCGATATGGAGAGCGGCTGAAACTTTGGAAGTATGAGGCGGATTTGTATGAAACATATTTATCGGAAGTAGAACTAAGCGACAGGCGGATGAAAAAGCTGGAGCAGGTGTCTGTTCAAGAACTGCAGGAAATAAGGGAAGCGATGTATAAGAAACGAAGATCGGCATATCAGGAAAGCATGATGGAAGCGCTGAGGAAGTAATTGCCGTTTGGGATCATCTGACGCTAAAGGATTATAATATAAAATGCGATCAGGAGTGATCGAAGAAAACCAGATCTGAAAAAAGAAACGGTGAGGAGCATAAAATGTGGTATCAGAAGGATTGGTTTACAGGAAGTGATTACTATAATTTAAAAGAAAAACAGATTCATGCAGAAGAGATCGAGATTAAAAAGCCGCTCGAACAAAAATTTCATGAAAGGACAGAGATATATTATGTTAAGAGCGGTGACGCCGATATTTGGATCAACGGAGATAAATATCAAATGAAAGAGGGCGTTTTCTGCTGCCTTTACATGCATCATTTTTATAGAATCGAACAGATCAGAAAACCTTTGCGCTGCGTAAAGGTTTCTTTTCATATCGGTCTGTTTATGTTTTTGTGTTTTGAACAGCACAAAGAAAATGAAAATGAGGTGCTGATGTATGGCGTTCCCCCTTTATTTGTTTTGAATGCACAAGAAAAACAGAGGGTTCTTCGTGTTTTAGACGACTTGTTGGCTGAAGAGCAGGAAGAAAAATTTCTGCTGTATAATATGAATATCTACCTTGCCATGCAGTTACATGAATTGTACTGCAGATACGCTATGGAGAGAAAGAAAAAAGAGGATTCCGAAAAAGACTGTGTATGGGATGTTATTCAAAGGGTGCTGTTGGATACAAGCAAAACAGTACCAATGGAAGAGTATGCCAAAGCGGCAGGGATGACAAAGGTAACATTGAATCGTAAAATTGTGCGGCGGTGTGGTTATACTTTTTTTCAGCTTCAGAAAATGGGAAAGATATTTAATGCCTGTGCCCTTCTGCATTTTCCGGATTTGAATATCCAATACATCAGTGATTATCTCGGATTTACTAATATCGAAGATTTTTACAGAGTATTTAAACGTTATATGAACGTGAGCGTCAGAGAATACCAGAAACAAAATGTAGGAAACGGTATGCAAATGCATTCGGAGGAAGAGGCACTGCAGATTTTGGTTTATCTTATACTTAATTTTCATGATCCGTTTCAGATGAAAGAAATGGAGAAAGTGTTGAAAAAGAATGCGCATTTGCTTGAAAGAAGAGCGCGGGAGGTGTTTGGACGAAGTGTTTTGGAATTGTTGGAGGAAGTAAGAATTCAGATTTCCTGCAGTTATCTTGTTGCTACAGACCGGACTGTTACACAGATCAGCAGTGACGTTGGATTTGGAAGTATTTCATCTTTTCAGCGCAGTTTTTTTAAATATATGAATCAAACGCCAAGTCAATTCAGATGTAGTATGAAAAGTAAATAATTGATAATAATTTTAAAATATCTGAATATCTATTTTCTGTACTTCGCCTTATAATGAAATCAAAATACCGGAGGTGACAGAAAGATGTTTGAACATTTATTTGCTCCAATTAAGATTCGTGATATGGAGCTGAAAAACAGAATTATTTTGCCGGCTATGGGAACGAGAATGGCGGCGGAAAACGGGGCAGTGACAGATAAATTGATTGCTTACCACGCTGCAAGAGCAAAAGGCGGATGCGCGCTGAATATTGTAGAAGTAGCCGCCGTACATACGCCAAGTGCGCCGGCGCATTTTGTATCTATCAGTGAAGATTACTTGATTGAAGGACATAAAAAACTGACAGATGCAATCCATGAAAACGGCGGGAAAGCAGGAATTCAGCTTTGGCAGGGATCTATTGCCGCATGCATGGATCCGAAGGCGCAGATGCTGGTTGTTTCGGATATGAATTTTGGCGCTTATATGATCAAAGCCATTACAAAAGAACAGATTCAGGAAGTAATCGCATGCTATGGAAAAGCGGCTGCCAGAGCGGTAGAAGCCGGATATGACTGCTTGGAATTTCATCTGGCGCACAATTACCTTCCTCATTCATTTCTGAGTGCGGGCTTTAATCACAGGGAAGATGAATATGGAGGAAGTTTTGAGAACAGATGTCGATTCCCGTTGGAAGTAATTGATGAAATTCGCAAAAATATGCCGGAAGGGATGCCGTTGTGTATCAGAATTGACGCTCAGGACGACATGTTGGAAAACGGTCTTACGATTGAAGATGTGATTCGATTTTGTAAGATTGCAAAAGAGCATGGCGTTGATGTTCTAGATGTATCCAGAGGAAATATCATTACGGCGGCGTCTATGTATGAAGTTCCGCCTATTGATGTGCCAAATGGATTTAATATTGACAATGCGGCGAGAATCCGAAAAGAGACAGGGATGTTGACTGTCGGAGTAGGAAGGATCAATACGGCGGCGCTGGCAGAAGAGATCATATCTCAGGACAAAGTAGATATGGTTGTTATGGGAAGGGCGCAGCTTGCAGATCCGGAATTCGCGAATAAGGCGCACGAAGGCAGAATCGGCGATATTGTACATTGCGTAGGATGTAATCAGGGCTGCTATGATGGCTTTACCGATGTTGCAAACCGTCCTCATATTACTTGTATGAGAAATCCGATGATCGGTCATGAATCAGAGTACGATTTAAGTAAAACGGAAACTCCGAAGAAAGTATGGGTTGTCGGCGGAGGTGTTGCCGGAATGGAGGCTGCGAAGATCCTGCACGAAAGAGGACATGAAGTTTCGCTGTTTGAAGCTTCTGACACATTAGGAGGAGAATTTCTTCTTGCCGGAGAAGCGCCGGGCAAGGCTGAGATGAAGGCGGCGGCGTTTGAGATGGCCGAACAGGTAGAAAAACTTGTAAAGGTATATAAGAATACAAAAGTAGATGCACAAATGTTGAAGGATGCAGATGTGGACGCTGTTATTTTGGCAATCGGTTCTTCTCCGATTACGATTAAGTTAGAAGGTATGGATAAGTTGCAGCATGCATCAGCACCGGAAGTTCTCAGGCATGAAGTGTGTCCGAAAGGAAAAGTCGCTGTTATCGGAGGCGGTCTGGTAGGACTGGAAACAGCGGATACTCTTGCGACAGACGGATGTGATGTAACTGTTTTGGAAATGAAAGATGAGATCGGAAGCGATCTGGGCAGCCTTCGTAAGATTGCCGTTATGATGAAATTGCAGCAGATGCAGGTGAAAATGCTTCCAAACAGCAAAGTGTGTAAATTTACGGAAGAAGGAATTGTGCTGGAAGATGAAACTCTTGTGCCGTGTAATTGCGCGGTATTTGCTGTTGGATTTGCTTCAAATGATTCACATTTACTTGTGGAAGAATGTGAAAAAAGGCAGATTCCGTGCCGCGTGATCGGAGACGCAAAATCCGCAAGACGTGCTCTGGATGCGATCGCGGAAGGATTTGAAGCGGCAAGAACACTGTAGAAATATAGGAGGATAAAGCGTATGAGAACAATGTTTACCCCGCTTAAGATTGCGGGAATGGAAGTGAAAAACAGAACTTTTATGGCTCCGATGTCGCTGGGATATGAAAGTCAGGATGGTACTGTGAATGAGAAAATGGAAGCTTACTGGCTCAGGCGTGCGCAAGGCGGTGTGGGATGTATCATCGTAGACGCTACAAGTGTTGATCCGAATGTTCCGTATCTTGGAAATACACTTTGTTTTCGGGATGAAGAAAGTATCAAAAAATACAAAAGCTTTACAGACAAAGTTCATTCTTATGGCTGTAAGATCATTCCGCAGATTACGCATCCGGGTCCGGAAAGTATCAGTGCATTTTTCGGAGTAGCGCCAGTAGCCAGCAGTTCATATCCGAACTCTATGGGGCAGATGACAAGAGAGCTGGCAAAAGAAGAACTTCCGGGTATTGTCGCTCTTTATGCCAAAGCGTCTAAAAATGCGAAAGAGGCTGGATTTGACGGAATCGAACTGCATTGTGCCCATGCATATATGCTGCTCGGATCGTTCTTGTCACCTTTACGCAACAAACGTACAGATGAATACGGCGGAAGTTTGCTGAATCGCGCCCGTTTGTTGTTTGAAGTATTGGATGCGATCAAAGAAGCTTGTGGAGAAGATTTTCCGATCGTTTTAAGAATGTCCGGAAGTGAAAGAGATCCGCAGGGAAATACGTTAGAAGATATGAAACGTTTGATCCCTTACTTGGAAAAACATGGCGTTGATTGTTTTGAAATCAGCGGCGGAACACAATATGAGCGTTGTAATAAGATTATTCCGTGTCATGGAGAAGAAGAATTTACGAACTTAAAAGAAGCTCGGGCAATTAAAGAAATAACAACAAAACCGGTGATCACGGTCGGAAAAATCTTGGATGCACAGTTAGCGGAAGATGTGCTTGAAGCAAATGAAGTGGATGGAGTTGTACTTGGCCGAGCTCTTTTGGCAGATCCGGATTTTGTGGAGAAAGCAGAAGAAAAACGTTATGATGAGATTGCTCCTTGTGCAGGCTGCGGAGTTGGATGTGTAGGTGAGCAGACGAAAAGACGTCCGGCATCTTGCGTGATCAATCCACTGGCAGGAAGAGAACTGGAGTTTGAAGAAAAACCGACAGCAGAAGAAAAGAATATTTTAGTCGTCGGAGCAGGAATCGGAGGACTTGCAGCAGCAAGGATTCTTGCAAAACGCGGACATCATGTAGTCGTATTTGAGAAAGAGAAAAAAGCAGGCGGTCAGTTGAATCTGGCATGCCGCGCTCCGTTTAAACAAGAAATTTCAAAATGGATCGTATATCTTTTGCAGGAATGTGACAGATATGGTGCGGAGATTCGCTATGAGACAGAAGCAAATGCAGATGTGATCAAAGCGGAGAATCCGGATGTCGTAATTCTTGCAACAGGAGCAGAACCTATCGTACTTCCGGTAGAAGGCAAGGAAACTATGATTCAGGCAAATGACGTATTGAGCGGAAAAGTTCCGATTCTCGGCGGAAATGCAGCGATTATCGGAGGAGGAATGGTTGGAATAGAAACGGCGGAATATGTGCTTCATCATTCCAGAGGAGCGGCAAGAGCAGCTCTTATCGAGATGACAGACAGCATAGGTCAGGGAATGGTTCCGAATAATCTTGTGCCGACTATGGCTCGTCTCAGACAGGAAAATGTACAGATGATTACAGGCGCAAGAGTAAAAAAGATTGATGCGGGAACAATTATCGCAGATACAAAAAAAGGTGAGATGAAATATCCGGGATTTACACATGTGATATGCGCGGTTGGCTCAAAGGCATGGAATCCGTTGTATGAAGAAATCAAAGACACTTATGAAACATATGTGATCGGAGATGCAAAAGAAGTGGCGCAGGCGCTGGAAGCTGTGCGTGGAGCATATGAACTTGGATATCGGTTATGATATCCAACATGGGAAACGACTATCGTTTACAGCGTTTACAATATAAGTAACAGCAAGGAAGAAAGAGGTGGAAATGCAGATGAAAAAAGTGAATTTCGGAAGTACGGGAAAACAGGTTCCGGCTATTGTCATGGGATGTATGCGCATGAAAGAACTGACCGTAAAAGAAGCGGCGAAGCTGGTTGATGCGGCAATGGCAGAGGGGGTCGATTTTTTTGATCATGCGGATATTTACGGAGGGGGAGTCTGCGAAGAGCGTTTTAAAGAGGCGGCGGAAGAAGCGAAAATAAGCCGTGAAGATATGTGGATTCAAAGCAAATGCGGAATTGTGCCGGGGGTGATGTACGATTTTTCTAAAGAGCACATCATAAAATCAGCAGAAGATTCTCTGCAAAGACTCGGAACAGATTATCTGGATTCTCTTCTTCTTCACAGACCGGATGCGCTCATGGAACCAGAAGAGGTAGCGGCGGCTTTTGAGGAGCTGCATACGTCGGGGAAAGTGAGATATTTCGGCGTATCGAATCAGAATACGATGCAGATGGAGCTTCTAAGCAGATATGTGAGTGAGCCGCTTATGGCGGATCAGCTCCAGTTTGGCGCTGCTCATGCGTCCATGATCGCGAGCGGAGTGGAAGTAAATATGACGACGCCTGGAAGCGTTGACCGGGATGGAAGCGTATTAGATTATTGCCGGCTGCATGACATTACGATTCAGGCATGGTCGCCATTTCAGTACGGAATGATCGAAGGAGTGTTTTTAAACAGCGACAAGTTTGCGGTTCTAAACGAAAAAATCCGCGAGATTGCAGGAAAGTACGGGGTCAGCGATACAACGATCGCCACCGCGTGGATTTTAAGACATCCCGCGCACATGCAGGTTCTTTCCGGCACAATGAATCTGCAGAGGCTTAGGGAGATCTGTAAGGCATGCGAGATCACTCTTACACGGGAAGAATGGTATGCGATCTATATGGCGGCAGGTCATATGCTTCCATAAACTGCGGCTTTCTCTGGACAACGAATATGAAGTTAAAGCGTGTGTGTAAAAAGGCGAATGCAAAAATACCGGGCGTCAACTTGCTAAAATGATAGGCGCATGATATACTTCTCCTGAAAATAATTTATTTCAGGAGGAGTATTTTTTATGGACGCAGACCCTGCGGGGAATTCTATTTTGTTTAACTTGCTGTTGTTGTTATTTTTCACTTTGCTGAACGCTTTTTTTGCCGGGGCGGAGATGGCGGTCGTATCGGTGAATAAGAACCGGATTCGAAGTATGGCGGATGAAGGAAATAAAAAGGCAAAAGTGATCGAAGGTTTATTTGAGGATTCGACGAAGTTTCTTTCGACGATTCAGGTTGCGATCACATTTGCGGGATTTTATTCGTCGGCATCGGCAGCGTCGGGGATTTCGCCTGTTCTGGCGCAGTCACTTGAGGCTGCAGGCGTTCCGTACAGTTCGCAGATTGCTTACAATGGGGTGACGCTTGTGCTGATGTTTTTTAACCTTGTGTTCGGCGAGCTTGTTCCGAAGAGGATCGCGCTGCAGAAAGCGGAAGCGTTTTGTATGTTTACGGTAATGCCGGTACACTATATATCGATCATACTGTCTCCGTTTATCAAACTTCTTTCCATGTCTACGAAGTTTGTGTTAAAGCTTCTTGGGATGAAAACGGAAGATGAGGAAGAAGCGGTGACGGAAGAGGAAGTGAAAGCGCTTTTAAAAATGGGAAATGAAAGCGGTACATTTGACGATGACGAAAAAGAGATGATCGATTCGGTGTTTAAGTTTGACAGAAGGACTGCAAGAGAGATCATGGTTCCGAGGCGAGAAGTGATAGCATTTGATATTGACGATCCGTTTGAGGAGATGATCGATGAGATCCTTGAGACAAGACATAATCGGATTCCGGTATATGAAGAAAACATTGATAATATTATCGGTGTGCTTCATGTAAAAGATATGATGATCGAGATGCGAAAACATCCGTTGAAGAAAGGAGATGTCAGGCAGATGCTTCGTCAACCGTTCTTTATTCCGGAAACAAAGGAAGCGGATGAACTGTTTCGGATTATGCAGGAGACACGGCATCATATGGCGCTTTTGGTCGATGAGTACGGTGGCTTTTCGGGAATTGTAACGATCGAAAATCTCGTTGAAGAGATCATGGGTGATATTAACGAAGAGTATGAGGAAGTAGTTCCTGAGATAGAGTGTGTCAGAGAAGATGAATACAAGATTGACGGAGGAGTTCTCATTGATGATTTGAACGATGAACTCGGACTGAAGCTTGAAACGGAAAATTATGATACACTGTCGGGATATCTTATTGAAAAACTGGGGCATATTCCCGCAAAAGAAGATCGGGATATCATAGAAACGGATGGTCTGATATTTAAAATCGAAGAAGTGAAAGACAACCGTATCACGCAAGTCCGTCTGCGGATGAAAGACTTGAAATAAAAACCTGTCTGAGTCAGACGATGGGAAAGTTTACAAGAAGACGAAAATTTGAACAGAGAGATGAAAGGAGATACAGTGTAATGAAGATGCTGTCTATTGAAGAAGAGCTGAAGAACAATTCTTATCCGGGGAGAGGGATCGTTATCGGGAAAACACAGGACGGAACGAAGGCTGTGACGGCTTACTTTATCATGGGAAGAAGTGAGAACAGCAGAAACCGTGTGTTTGTGGAAGAAGGAGAAGGAATCCGTACACAGGCGTTTGATCCGGCAAAACTGGAAGATCCGAGCCTTATTATTTATGCGCCGGTGCGTGTCCTCGGTAATAAAACGATTGTTACAAACGGAGATCAGACAGATACTATCTATGAAGGGATGGATAAGCAGATGACATTCGAGCAGTCACTTCGCTCCCGCGAGTTTGAACCTGACGGTCCGAATTATACGCCGCGTATCTCCGGAGTAATGCATATAGAAAACGGAACGTACAACTATGCAATGTCTATTTTGAAAAGTAATAACGGGAATCCGGAAAGCTGCTGCAGATATACATTTGCATATGAGAATCCGGTTGCGGGAGAGGGACATTTTATCCATACTTATATGTGTGACGGGAATCCTTTGCCGAGTTTTGAAGGAGAACCGAAATTGATCGGAATCCCGAACGATATGGACGAGTTCACCGAGACGTTATGGCACAGCCTGAATGAAGATAATAAAGTATCTCTTTTCGTGCGTTATATCGATATAGAGACAGGAAAGTATGAGACGAAAATCGTAAATAAAAATCATAAATAAAGATTACGAAATAAGGATTACGAATAAGGATCACGAATAAAGATCGCAAATAAAGATTATAAGGAGCGGATAAGAAGATGAAAGAATTAGAATTAAAATATGGATGCAACCCAAATCAGAAACCGTCCAGAATTTATATGAGTGACGGACGTGAACTGCCGATCAAAGTGCTTTGCGGACGTCCGGGGTATATTAATTTTCTTGATGCATTTAATGGATGGCAGCTTGTGTCCGAGTTGAAAAAAGCAACAGGACTTCCGGCGGCAACATCGTTTAAACACGTATCTCCGGCAGGGGCGGCAGTCGGACTTCCGCTTTCTGATACGCTTGCGAAAATTTACTGGGTAGATGATCTCGGGGAGTTGTCTCCGCTGGCCTGCGCATATGCAAGGGCGAGAGGCGCAGACAGAATGTCTTCGTTCGGAGATTTTATTTCGTTGTCTGATGTGTGTGATGTGGATACCGCAAAATTGATCAAGAGAGAAGTTTCCGACGGCGTGATCGCACCGGGATATGAACCGGAGGCTCTTGAAATATTAAAACAAAAGAAAAAAGGAAATTATAATATTATCGAGATCGATCCTGATTATGTTCCGGCAGCGCTTGAGCATAAGGAAGTATTCGGCATCACATTTGAACAGGGAAGAAATGAACTGAATATTGATAAGGACTTCTTCTCTGATGTTGTTACAGAAAACAAAGAGATACCGGAACAGGCGAAGATAGATCTTGCTATTTCCATGATCACTTTGAAATATACACAGTCAAATTCTGTATGTTATGTAAAAGACGGACAGGCGATCGGTATCGGAGCGGGGCAGCAGTCAAGAATACATTGTACACGTCTTGCCGGACAGAAGGCAGACAACTGGTGGCTGCGTCAAAGCCCGAAAGTGCTCGGACTTCAGTTTAAGGACGGTATCGGACGCGCGGACCGTGATAACGCGATCGATCTGTATATCGGCGATGAGTATATGGATCTGCTTGCGGACGGCGTGTGGGAAAATACATTTGCAGTAAAACCTGAAGTGTTTACAAGAGAAGAAAAGAGAGAATGGCTTGATAAAATGACAGATGTTGCTCTTGGATCGGATGCCTTTTTCCCGTTTGGTGACAACATTGAACGCGCGCATAAGAGCGGCGTGAAATATATTGCGCAGCCGGGCGGTTCTGTAAGAGACGATAATGTGATCGCTACATGTAATAAATACGGAATGGCAATGGCATTTACCGGAATTCGCTTATTCCATCATTAAGAAGAGGCGCTGTAACATGATTTTAGAAACGAATAGTCCTCAGGAAACGTTTTCGGCAGGGCGACAGCTTGGAGAAAAAGCATTTCCGGGGCAGGTGATTACTTTGACAGGAGATCTCGGAGTCGGAAAAACTGTTTTTACACAGGGACTTGCCAAAGGACTTGGCATCGAAGAACCGGTAAACAGTCCGACCTTTACGATCGTGCAGGTGTATGACGAAGGAAGACTGCCGCTGTATCATTTTGATGTGTACCGGATCGGGGATATCGAAGAGATGGATGAAGTGGGATTTGAAGAATATGTTATGGGCGACGGTGTTTCGCTGATCGAATGGGCGAATCTGATCGAAGAGATTCTTCCGGAAAACCGGACGGAAGTTATCATAGAAAAAGACTTGGAAAAAGGGTTTGACTATCGGAAGATCATAATCAATGAGATGAAGTGAGGTTCGATCGGATAAGACCGGATAAGACGGTATAAAGTTTGGCGGCAGTGAACTGCGGTTATGAATGAAGAATGGCGGACGAATGCCGGAAGAAAGCGAAAAGGAAAGCAGGATGTAAAGCATGAGAGTTTTGGCAATAGATAGTTCGGGTCTGACAGCTACGGTTGCAATAGTAGAGGACGACACGACGATTGCGGAATTTACAATAAATTATAAAAAGACACATTCACAGACACTTCTGCCGATGATTGATGAAATGGTGAAAATGGTAGAAGCGGATTTGAACACGATTGATGCGATCGCAGTTGCGGGAGGACCGGGATCGTTTACAGGACTTCGGATCGGATCTGCAACAGCAAAAGGTTTGGGGCTTGCGTTAGGCAAGCCCTTGATCCATATACCGACAGCAGATGCGATGGCATACAGTATCTACGGATGCGAGGATATTATATGTCCGATCATGGATGCAAGAAGAAATCAGGTTTATACAGGAATCTACTCTTTTGTTCCGAAAAAGGAGAGTGAAGATTCCGAACACGGACAGATGAAATATGCATTTCAGGTAATACGTGTACAGATGGCGGTTTCAGTGGAAGATTTGATACGAAGGCTGAATATCTATGGACGCAGAGTCGTATTCTTGGGCGATGGAGTACCTGTATATCGCAAGATGCTGGAAAAGGGTCTGAAAGTTCCGTATTTTTTTGCGCCGTCATATTTAAACAGACAGCGTGCGGCAGTGGTAGGAGCGCTTGGTATCCGCTATTTTAAGATGGGACGTTATGAAACGGCGGCAGAACATAAACCGGATTATCTGCGCGTTTCTCAGGCGGAGCGGGAAAGAGCGGCAAAAGAAAAAAATGCGGCTCCGGAAATCCGCCGTATGGTCATGGAAGACGGAGCGGCAATCGCGGAACTGGAGTATAGTTTGTTCCGTGATGCATGGAGTGAAAAATCAATTCTTGAAACGCTGAAACAGCCGAATGCGATTTGTCTGATCGCAGAAAAAGCAGACCGCACGGCGGGATATCTTTTGGCATATACGGCTGCGGAAGAAATGGAAATTGCGCGTATAGGCGTTGTGAAAGAGATGCGGAGGCAAGGGGTTGCCCGGGAACTTTTAGGCGCGCTTGAAAAGATAGGGAAACAGTCGGGAATTGAAAAAATATTGTTGGATGTGCGGTCAGGAAACGAAGCGGCACACAAATTATATACAAGCGAAGGATTTACGGAAGACGGGATCAGAAAGCATTTTTATTCTGACCCTGATGAAGATGCGGTTTTGATGAGCAAAACAGTTAAATAAAATTAATAATGCCAAAAACCGACAAAAACGGAATCGGTTTCCGATAGAAATTTGAAAAAAATTCAGATATACTTTGGGCATAGCGGAAACGTAAATTTCTATTTACAGGAGGATAAGATATGCGCCGATATTATTTGAAAGAAAGAGAAATGATAAAAGAAACCGAGGCGATTATCTGCAATCGGTGCGGAAAAGAAATTGTTGTCAGAAACGGGGAACCCCGGGAAGGCGTATTTAGTGCAGACTGCGAATGGGGGTATTTTTCGGAGAAGGACGGAGAAAGGCATCATTTTGATCTGTGCGAATCTTGTTATGATGATCTTGTGAGTTCTTTTAAAATACCCGTTGACGCAGAGTGAAAAATTAAAACAAAAAGAATGGACAGAAAAATAAATGTTAGATGTATGTTTGTTGGGATGCGGCGGGATGATGCCGCTTCCTTATCGTTATCTGACGGCGCTTATGACGCGGTTTAATGGAAGTAGTATGCTTATAGACTGCGGAGAAGGAACGCAGGTTGCGATTAAAGAAAAAGGATGGAGTTTTAAACCGATTGATGTGATTTGTTTTACACATTATCACGGAGATCATATAAGCGGTCTTCCGGGACTGCTCCTTACGATGGGAAATGCAGACCGTACAGAGCCGCTTACATTGATCGGACCAAAAGGACTTGAGCGGGTGGTGAGCTGCCTTAGAGTGATTGCGCCCGAGCTTCCGTTTCCGATCGTTTTTAAGGAGATAGAAGGCGCTGAACAGACATTCGAGATAAACGGATACAGACTGAAAGCTTTCCGTGTAAATCATAACGTACTTTGTTACGGATATACGATGGAAATTGACCGCGCCGGAAAATTCGATGCTCAGAGGGCAAAAGAACAGGGGATTCCGCTTCCGTATTGGAGCCGGCTTCAAAATGGCGAGACGATTGAGACAGAGGATAAAGTCTATACCCCTGATCTTGTGCTTGGCCCTCCGCGAAAAGGGATAAAACTGACGTACACGACAGACACCCGGCCTACGGACTCGATCAAAGAAAATGCGGCCGGTTCTGATCTGTTTATTTGTGAAGGAATGTACGGAGAACAAGAAAAAGCGGCAAAAGCAGTAGAATACAAGCATATGACGTTCTATGAGGCGGCGGCACTTGCCAAGGAAGCCGAAGTAGAGGAGATGTGGCTGACGCATTACAGTCCGTCGCTGACAAAACCGCAGTATTATATGGATGAGGTGCGCCGTATTTTTCCGAGGGCAAAAGCGGGAAATGACGGCATGACTGCGGAGTTGATGTTTGAAGATTGAGAGGCGTGAAATGAAAGAGATAAGAAACATTAATATTTTGGCGATTGAAAGTTCGTGTGATGAGACTGCGGCTGCAGTTGTCCACAATGGAAGAAAAGTTCTTTCAAACATTATTTCATCGCAGATCGATCTGCACAAATTATATGGCGGAGTTGTTCCGGAAATTGCATCGCGGAAACATATTGAAAAAATCAATCAGGTGATTGAAGAAGCGCTGAAAGAGGCGGAGGTAACATTGAAAGATATTGATGCGGTCGCGGTTACGTACGGCCCGGGACTTGTAGGGGCGCTGCTTGTCGGAGTGGCAGAAGCAAAGGCGATTGCTTATGCGGCGGGGCTTCCGCTTGTCGGCGTGCATCATATAGAAGGGCATATTTCGGCAAATTATATCGAGCATCCCGAATTAGAACCGCCCTTTTTGTGCCTTGTTGCATCCGGGGGGCACACTCATCTTGTATGTGTGAAAGATTACGGAAAGTATGAAATACTTGGAAGAACAAGGGATGATGCGGCAGGAGAAGCTTATGATAAAGTAGCGCGTGCGATCGGATTGGGATATCCGGGAGGACCGAAGATCGACAGAATTGCAAGAGAGGGAAACCCTGATGCAATAAAATTTCCGAAAGCAAATGTAGACGGTGCAAAATATGATTTTAGTTTCAGCGGTTTGAAGTCGGCGGTTCTCAATTATATAAACGGCTGCAAGATGAAAGGTGAAAGTTTTGATCCTGCGGATATTGCCGCATCTTTTCAGAAAGCGGTTGTGGAAGTATTGGTAGAGAAGTCTATGCAGGCGGCGGAAGATTACAGTATGCGCAAATTTGCGATCGCAGGCGGCGTTGCATCTAACACGGCGTTAAGAACGGCTATGGAAGCGGCGTGTGCAAAGCGGGGCATTCAATTCTATCATCCGTCTCCGATTTATTGCACAGATAATGCGGCAATGATAGGCGCAGCAGGATTCTATGAATATCTTGCAGGTACGCGTCATGGATGGGATCTGAATGCGGTGCCGAATTTAAAACTCGGTGAACGATAGAAAAATCAGAAAATATCAAAGATAGAGAATACCAAAGAGATGAGATGTTAAAGACGCAGAGAGTTTAAAAACAGAGAATGACAAAAAGATAGAATGTTAAAGAGCAGAGAGTTTTAAAACAGAGAATGCCAAAAAGATAGAATGTTAAAGACGCGGAGAGTTTTAAAACAGAGAATATCAAAAAGATAGGATGTTAGAGGCAAAGAGTGTTAAAGCCGAAGAATGTCATAGACAGAGAAGATAAAGGTGAGATTGTGGAAGCGGAAGGGGGTGGAACTATGACGAAAGTATATTGTACAGCAATCGTGCTTGCGGCAGGCAGCGGAAAGAGAATGGGAACAAAAGTTCATAAGCAATATTTGCAGTTGTGTGAAAAGCCGGTACTTGCGTATTCCCTGCAGGCATTCCAACAATCCGACCTTATAGATGAGATCATTCTTGTTGTCGGAAAAGGGGAAGAAGAGTTTTGCCGCACAGAGATTGTGGAGAAATATGGCTTTTTTAAAGTACAGAAAATCATATGCGGAGGCGAACAGAGATATCATTCGGTTTGGAACGGTTTAAAAGAGACAAAGGCGGGATATGTATACATCCATGACGGCGCCCGCCCGTTTGTGAATGAAAATATTATTCGCAGGGGATATGAATGTGTGGTGCGGGAACATGCCTGCGCGGCAGGGATGCCTGTAAAAGATACAGTTAAAATCGTAGACGACAATAATATTGTATCCCAGACCCCGGAAAGAAAATATGTGTGGATTGTTCAGACGCCCCAGGTGTTTGATACGGAGTTGATAAAACGTGCATACCGGCTGTTGGAAAAAGAAGGAGAAAGCGCTGTAACGGATGATGCTATGGTTGTGGAAACGATGTTGGGTGAATCGGTCAAATTGTATGAGGGATCTTATGAGAATATAAAAATCACAACTCCCGAAGATTTAAAGGTGGCAGAAGCGTTTGTCGGCAAATAAGTATACTCTTCAAAAATAGAAACAGAGAGTCATAGACAAATTTTGCGCCAGACACCGGCTGTATTGCGGATTTTTCCGAGAAACAGCCGGTATTTTATATCATATAAAGTAGAAAAAACAGTTTAGCAGAAAAATACGCTCTGCAATTATGGAAAAAAGCAAAAAAATCTGTAAAATATAAAATAAGGTCTTGACATAGGAAATGTACATGTGATATCATAACGTACGTTGCACAGGGGAAGTTCAATAAGCCGATTTTCACTGTTGTAAATATGGAGAGGTATCGAAGTGGTCATAACGAGGCGGTCTTGAAAACCGTTTGTCCGAAAGGGCGCGTGGGTTCGAATCCCACCCTCTCCGTTTTTGGAGAAGTACCCAAGTTGGCTGAAGGGGCTCCCCTGGAAAGGGAGTAGGTCGTTAGTAGCGGCGCGAGGGTTCAAATCCCTCCTTCTCCGCTTGATGCGCGAAAAATCTTGTCGAATATTCGGTGAGAATTGCAAACCGTAGTTCGGGAAGCAGGAAAATAGCGTATCAAAATAATATCAGAAAAGTTTTTGAAAAAAGTCAAAAAAGTTCTTGACAAAAACTGACACAAATGATATTATATATGAGCTGACTCGTTGAGAGAAAGCTTCACAAAAAAGAAAATGAAAAAAGTTAAAAAAGTTCTTGACAAATGATAAAGCTTTTGATAGAATATAAAAGCTGTCGCTTGAGACAGAACAGAGAAAGAACCTTGATAACTGAACAATAGACAACAACCCTTGAAAATTTCTTTAAAGAGAAAAATTTTTAAGAACTACATTGATACAAGATGAGGTTCGGCTTTCACACTAAATTCGTGAGAGACTCATTAAGTGTTCAATGCCAAAACAGTAAAGAGGGAAAGAATTGCTAGTAGTGATTCTTGACCAAGACAAACACTTTTAACGAGAGTTTGATCCTGGCTCAGGATGAACGCTGGCGGCGTGCCTAACACATGCAAGTCGAGCGAAGCACTTTGCTTAGATTCTTCGGATGAAGAGGATTGTGACTGAGCGGCGGACGGGTGAGTAACGCGTGGGTAACCTGCCTCATACAGGGGGATAACAGTTAGAAATGACTGCTAATACCGCATAAGACCACAGCACCGCATGGTGCGGGGGTAAAAACTCCGGTGGTATGAGATGGACCCGCGTCTGATTAGCTAGTTGGTAAGGTAACGGCTTACCAAGGCGACGATCAGTAGCCGACCTGAGAGGGTGACCGGCCACATTGGGACTGAGACACGGCCCAAACTCCTACGGGAGGCA